>ENA-UOJE01000275-UOJE01000275.1-human-gut-metagenome-genome-assembly--contig:-C23-NODE-275-length-63273-cov-8.517448_pt1 | contig 63273 bp, 47 predicted proteins | sample MGYA00242341_ERZ723888 | MGnify/ENA metagenome assembly ERZ723888 | reverse complement strand
TGCCTTTTTTCATTAACGGGTTTCTCTCTCACGTTGTTTAATTTTCAAGGTCCCAATCCAAATCATTCTATAAAGAATGACTTGGGCCACTGCGAGATTTCCGAAGTGGACATTTAGTATAACACAGTATTGATACTATGTCAACACCTTTTGCCACTGTGTCTCGCGACAGCTTTATTAGAATACCACGTTGAGATTCGTCTGTCAATGGTTTTTTAAAAATAAATTGAAATAATTTCGTCAGTCTTCGACAGCAACCGTTATGCTACACCGCGAACGATTCCGCCAAAATGAAATAATAAATATTAGTAACCTCTTAATATATGTTTATACCTTTCTGCTGACGCCTGTGTGGACAGCTTTGCAGAAGCTGCCCACACAGGCACCGCAGGACTTCCTGGATACCACCACGCTGGATGTCTTTGACGCCACGACCGCTGAATCCCTGATAATCACTAGCCGCATGGAGCATCAAATCCGGCGCCGCAACAGTGGAGTTGACGATCAGGGGTACTTATGGTTATAATACCTTTGTTCAGTTCTCCGAGCCTGACGCCTCTCTGCCGCAGTTGATCATTGCCGACGCCTTCTACAGGGCTGATCTGGATAGTGCGTAAAACGGCGATTTTCAGCTTATCTTCGACGAGGGGGGATATCCCTGCTGTCGGATAAACCGGATTAAAACATTAACCTGGAATGGTGCGTTTTTCGCCATATGCACAGGAGCAGGTCAACATAACGGAGCCGCTCCTGCGTTATACTGAAAGGGATGCCGCTGGGCATCCAATCCCTTTCAAAGGAGAAACGTTATCATGAAAGCCAAAGGTTTGATCAGTCTGGTTCTTTCCGCTGCCCTGATTTTGTCTCTGACGGCATGCTCCGACCAAACAGTATCCTCATCCGCCGATTTCTCCATGGGCTTTGATCCCGCCGACCGGGTGGTGAGTGCGGACAGCGATATTTTCAGCGGCGGCAAAATGCTGGGCGGCACCGTGGTGGATTATCTCTGGAAAACCGTGTGGGGCGGTCAAACCCAGTGGGACTGTCTGGGACAGCTGCGAGACAACGGCATGAACTGGGTACGGGTAGGCGTACTGATGAAATCCGACGAACAGCTGGCGAATACGCCTTTTGAAGAATGGGGCAGTCTGAAGGTGGATGGCTACGGCTGGTCCACACTGGAATACGCGGAGGCCATTCTCCGGGACGCTCAGGAAAAAGGGCTGCGAAAGAATCTCTTCTTTTTCCTCAGCGATCAGGACGCCTCCGGCGCCAAGCAGCCTGCTCCCGCTGAATGGCAGGGCCTTACAGTGGAGGAAACCTGCGCCAAACTCACCAAATACTGCTATGAGACGGCAAAATATTTTCAGGATAAAGGCCTGTCCATCGATCTCTATGATCTGGGCAATGAAATTGAGCGAGGCATCGTGGGCTTCTTTTTGGGCGACCGGTTAACCATTCCTTCGGGTGTGGATATTCAAACCAACACCCAATGGATGCGGGATAACGTCTGGGATATTGAGGCTCAGCTGCTCATAGCCTGCATAGAGGGCATTAAAAAGGCCGACCCGGATGCCAAATTCAATCTTCACAGCTCCTGCTACGGTATTGGGGCTAACAATCAGCTGCTCAAGGGCTTCTATAAAGCGATGGTTGATTTCGGGGTTCCCTACGATGTGGCCGGCGTCAGCTACTATTGGAACGGCATCCACACCTATGAAAACGGTATGCAGCCGGTCACTACCCCTCAGGAGGCTTATTTCAAAACCGCGGAGTGTAAGGAATTCACCGACTATATTGTCCATGACCTGGGCAAAAAGTTTATTTTCAGCGAGTTTGTATATCCCAACGCTTCCTATTTCGGCCTCAGCGGCGCAATGGATATCGGCTATCCTTTTACCATTGAGGGGCAGGCGGACTGGGTGGAAGATTTTCTGGAATATGTGATGAATACCCCGGAGATTTCCGGCTGTATCTATTTTTATCCGGAATACTATCCCATCATGCACAGCCAGGAATTCGATTCTCTCAACTATTCCGGCCTGTTCACCAATACGCTGATCCCCAATGCGGCGCTGAAAAAATATAACCAATATAAATAATGGAAAGGATCGATCAACAGCATGAATCAATTGGACAAACCCGCCGCCGGCGAGACCGTCGCCATCATGCACACCAGCATGGGGGATATCTCCATCCGGCTCTTCCCGGACAAAACCCCCAAGACCTTTGAGAATTTTACCACTCATGCCAAAAACGGCTACTACAACGGCCTGAAATTCCATCGGGTCATCAAAGATTTTATGATTCAAGGAGGCGACCCGGAAGGTACCGGCCGGGGCGGCGAAAGTATCTGGGGTTCTTCTTTTGAAGATGAGCCGGATATCGAACTGCGCAATTACTGCGGCGCGCTGTCCATGGCCAACGCCGGTCCCAACACCAACGGCAGCCAGTTTTTCATCGTCCAGGCCGCGTCTGCTCCAGACAATATGCTGCGCCAGATGCGCGGCATGACGGCGGAGCAGGGATATCCCGCCGAGGTCACGGAGAATTATGCCAAGGTGGGCGGTACCCCCTGGCTGGATTTCCGCCACACGGTGTTCGGCCAGGTGTATGACGGCATGGATGTGGTAAACGCCATTGCCTCCGTCCCCACTGCCGCCGACGATATGCCCCGCGAGGACGTCACCATCACCTCCATCGATATCCGTACCTATGGCTAAGGCGGATTTTCTCCTCCTGTATGCTCTGCTGGATGATCTCACCCCGCTGGCCGGAGATTGCGGAACCGTCTGCGGTTCCGCTTGCTGCGGCGAATGTATTCCCGCTGATTCGGAAGGATGTCCCAGCGGAATGCGTTTGTTTCCAGGAGAAGCGGCGGTGCTGGAGGGGGAGCCAGGATTCACCGTACTGCCCAACGACGGCGGCGGCCTTCTGGTCTGCGACGGACAATGCAGCCGATCTAGGCGGCCGCTGGCCTGCCGTTTCTTTCCTCTTTATCCCTATCTCAGCGCGGAAGGAAGAATGCGGGCAGTTTACGATCCACGGGCATGGCGGGTCTGTCCTCTGGTCCGGGAACATATCCACATACCGTTGGAATCGGCTTTTGTACGGGGGATAAGGCACGTGGGACGGCTGCTGGCGGAGGATTCGGACTGCCGGGTGGAACTGCGGCGGCAGGCACAGGAAATCGATGAGATCAATCGCTTCCTGCGTCTTGACGAGGCACGTTCCCCCATTTGCAGAAAATCACCTTGAACCATACATCTAACAGAAAAGGATAGGGATTATTGGCATGAAGAAAAGGACCTTACGCCTCACCGCCGCTGCAGCAGCTCTGCTGTTGGGAATAGCGGGATTGGGAGGATGCGGCGGCGGCCGCTCTGAAGTAACTACGGTTTATCAGGATAAGGATTACGGCTTTCAGCTGGATCAGCCCACGGCCGGCGACACCGTCGCCATTATGCACACCAGTATGGGGGATATCTCCATCCGTTTCTTTCCAGAAGCGGCGCCCAAGGCGGTGGAAAATTTCACCGATCTGGCTAAGCAGGGCTATTATGACGGGCTAACCTTTCACCGGGTTATCGCTGATTTCATGATCCAGGGCGGTGATCCTGAAGGCACCGGCCGGGGCGGCGAGAGCAAGTGGGGAAAATCCTTTGAGGACGAATTCGATCAGAAGCTGATAAACCTCCGCGGCTCCCTGGCTATGGCCAATTCCGGCAAAGACACCAACGGCAGCCAGTTTTTTATCAACCAGGGCGGTCCTACCGGCAGCACTGCGGCGGATTTGAAAAAAACTTACGAGAAAAACCACGAGCAATTTGCCGAAACAAAAAAACAGTTTAAGAAGCAGTATTCCTCCCAGTATCCTAACTGGGAACAGCTGTTTAATCAGTATTACAGCGATGCGCCTATCCCAGACCTGGTGCCTGGCAAGGTCTGGGATCTGTATGCGCAGTATGGCGGAAATATCCATCTGGACGGCGCCTGGCGCACCGACGGCAAGGGCCATACCGTATTCGGCCAGGTATACGACGGCATGGATGTGGTGGATGCTATTGCCGGAGTGAAAACCGATGAAGACGGCAAGCCTGATGAGAAGGTTCTTATCAACAGCATTGAAGTCAAGGAATACGCCGGGTGATCCTGGCTGAACAGCAAAAGAACGTCCCCTCTGTCAGTACAGAGGGGACGTTCTTTTGCCGCAGCTTTATTGATTGGTCTGTTTGTTTAGCCTGCGGTAACCGCATAGTTCCCTGAGCGCAGCGGCTTCACCGCCAACCCATCTTCCGCGAAAAGATAGCCCTGGGGCAGATAAATTCGGCCGTACAAGCCTTCCGGCGCTTGGACATTCAACCGAATGCCCTCCTCCGTCCGTTCCCAGCGCACGGCGATTTTCCCCTCCGGCGCCTCGTGCCATCCCTCAGCAAAAGTCAGCTGCTCCACAAAGGAAGGCCGGATATCCGCCTCCGCTCCCTTGCGACGAGGGTTATAACAGATGCCCGCCAGATGGCGGATAAACCAGTGGCTGATATCTCCCCAAAAGTGATGGTTCAGAGAGAAACGCTCATCCTGCAGGAACTGCTCCCGCAAGGTGGTGGCGCCGTGGCTCAGCCATTCGCCATAGGAGGGATAGTCCGGGCGGGCGATCATCTTGTAAGCCAGATCGCTGCAGCCGTAATCGGCCAGCACGTGGAAGATCACCCGGCCTCCCAGCACACCCACGTCCATATGATCGTCGTATTCGTGAACAAACTCCAACAACCGGCGGAAGGCCTCCGGCTTCTCTCCTTCGTCAAACAGGGAGTAGAAAATCGCCATAGCCTGGGAAGTCTGGCAGCGGCCCAGGGCGGTCATGGTGGAGAGATCCAGCAGACGCTCCCGGCCCGCTTGGCGCAGCCGATGATAAATACCCATCGCAAACGCCTTCTGCTCGGCCATGTCCAGTTCCCCGAATATGTAGGCCGCCTTCTCGCAGATATCCATAGACAGCACCGTGTCGGTAAATTCCAGCGGGGATTTGTAATGATCCGCAAACCGCCCCACTGGGCACCAGTCTCCCAGACCGCAGCAGATCAGACCGTCCTCCCGAATGATCGTGGTAAGATAATCCAGATATCGCAGGATAGCATGGGCGTTTTCCTTCAGGATCGCCTTGTCGTGGCGGTACAGATAGGTCATGTAAGGTGCGTAAACCAGGATATTGTCCCAGGCCGGACCGTTGCCCCAGGCGAACCCCCAGCCGCCGGTGGGCACGATGCCCGGCAGAGAGCCGTCGTCCGCCTGGGCCTTGCGGATATTCCGCAGCCATTCATGATAATTTTTATCCGGCTCCAGATTCAGCAGAGTGTGTTCGGTGGAAAGGGATGCGTCGGCGGTCCAGCCGTTTTTCTCCCGCTGAGGACAATCGGTGGGAAAGTGATGGAAATTGGTGAGAGTGGAACGGCGGACCATAGCCTGCAAGGCGTTGATCGTCTCATCGGAGCAGGAGAAGCCCCCCCGCTCCCGCAGCCGGGTATGGAACACCACATAAGTCAGCAAGCTTTTATCCGCTTGTTCCGGCTTCAGCCCCTTTACCAGCACATACTGGAAGCCATGATAGGTGAACGTGGGGGTGTAGCTTTCCACGCCCTCCCCCTTACAGATGTAGATATCCTTCTGCACATAATCGTTTTCATCAAAGGATATGCTCCGGCGGTCCAGCTTGCCCTCCTTGATACTTTCAGCGTGATAGAGGGAGATAGTCTGCCCCGCTTCGCCCTGAATAGTGAGGCGGCACACGCCTGCGGCATCTTCCCCGAAATCATACAGATAGCCGTCCTCGAAGGGAATTACCGACACCGGCTGGATTTCCCTGGCAACGGTAATCGGCTCGATACGGGAGAGCACCGCCTCACCCCGGGGCAGGGGCGCTTTCTTGGCGAAGTCCCAGCCGCTGTCGTCAAAACCCGGTTCGCACCACCCGGGGATCTCCCGCCGGGCGTCATAATATTCTCCGTTGCGGTAGTCGTCTCCGTATATAGGTGAAGGTGCGGTGCGGAAGGTCTCGTCGCTCTCCACCTGCATCTTTTCTCCGTCAGAAAAATCCACATCCAACCGCAGCGCCATCTCCGGTGCGCCCCGGAACCGGGCCTTATCGAAATCCCAAGTATAGCCGCCGGGATTGTTCTGGAAGCCATTGCCCAGGCAGATGCCCAGAACATTTTCTCCCTCCCGTAGATAGGGCAGCAGATCATAATCGTCATAATACAGCAGATCATCGGGATTGCTGATATAAGGCGCCAGCAATCCTTTGGTGATCCGGCGGCCGTTGATATACAGCTCATAAAAACCCAGGCCGCAGATCAGCAGTTCCGCCTTTTCCGGCAGTGTCTTTAAATGAAAACTTTTGCGCAGGTAGGGTGCGGGAACATGCTCAGTCAGGGTGGAGTATTCGGGTCCAGCATGGATGTAGTGCATCGGATATTCCATGATTTCTCCTCCTAAAACGTTTTATGAATTGGTTTAATTTCACCGCAAACTTCCAGCATTCACCGACGGCAGCTTGGAGATACCAACCTAAGAAAATGCCTATTATCCCTTTCCTGATTGTGTCCATTTATACCACAAAGCGGCGCGCGAAGCGCAGAGCCTTCCTCGATCTGAAACGGCCTTGACCGTTTCGGAGTGGTTCAATGTTCTCTCAGGTGTCCGCTGGCTTGCTATGCAAGGCTGCGGCTTACGCCGTGAGGTTATTATACCATGCCCGGCGATCTTGTAAAGTGTCTTGGAAACTTTTCTTTCCGATTTCTTCTTGACAATAAAGAATATTGTATATATACTATATATACAATATAGACGGACGGAGGTGAACCGATGCACATCATCATTCGTAATACGGGAGACGTCCCGATTTACGAGCAGATAGTGACGCAGATCAAAAGCGCCATCGTGGCCGGGGAACTGTCGGAAGGAGAAGCGCTGCCCTCCATGCGGCTGCTCGCCAAGGAGCTGCGCATCAGTTTAATCACCACCAAACGCGCTTATGAAGAGCTGGAACGGGACGGTTTTATCGTCACCATGACCGGAAGGGGGAGCTTTGTCGCGGCGAAAAACCTGGAACTCCTGCGGGAAGAAAAGCGCAAGCAGGTGGAAGCACTGCTGGCTCAGGCGGCACAGGCCGCCCGCACGGCGGGAATTTCAGAGAAAGAGCTTTGCGAACTGATCCGTTTATTGTACAAGGACGAATGAGGCTGAACAACATCTTTTCGATACAAAGAGAGGTTCGACGGATATGGACGCTATTTTGGAAATAAAGGGACTGAAGAAAGACTATGCGGACTTTCAGCTGTCCGATCTGAATTTGTCCATCGCCCCCGGCACCATCACCGGACTGGTGGGGGCCAACGGCGCGGGCAAAAGCACCACCATAAAATTGATTCTGAATCTGATTCGCCGGGATGCAGGCAGCATCCGCATTTTCGGCATGGATAATCTGGAGCAGGAAACTGCCGTTAAAGAGCGTATCGGCGTGGTATTCGATGAACCCTGCTTTCACGATATCCTGACCCCTGCGCAGATCAGCGGCTATATGGGCGGCTTATATCCCCGCTGGGATGCCGGACGCTTCCAGCGCTATCTGAAGAATTTTGGCCTGCCGGATAAAAAAACGATCAAGGACTTTTCCCGGGGCATGAAGATGAAGCTCTCCATCGCTGTGGCTATGAGTCATGGCGCGGAGCTGCTGATACTGGACGAACCCACCAGCGGCCTGGATCCGCTGGTCCGGGATGAAATTTTGGATATGTTTCTGGAATTCCTTCAAGACGAAAAACACGCCATTCTGCTTTCCTCCCATATCACCAGCGATCTGGATAAAATCGCGGACACCATCGCCCTGTTGGATCACGGCCGTCTGCTGTTCCATGAGGAGAAGGATGAACTGCGGGACAAATATGCTTTGGTGAAGGGGAGCCGGGAACAACTGGCGGCGCTGGAGGGGCGGCTGGTGGGACTGCGGGAAAACCGCTTCGGATTCGAGGGGCTTTGCCGCCGGGAGGACGTCCGGCGGCTGCCTGACGTGGCCGCCGAACGCCCCACAATCGAAGAAATCATGCTGTTTTTTACCAAGGGCAAAATCAAAGCCCGGCGGGATTCCTGAGGAGGAATGGATATGAAAGGCTTATTTATCAAAGACTGGCGGCTGATGGGCCGTCAGTTGAAGATCATGCTGGTGTTTGTGCTAGTCTTTGTAGGAATGTTCTCTTTCACCATGGAGGATAACGCGGCACTATCGGGATTCTACGCGGTCTTTTTTACCATGCTGTCCATCAACTGTTTCGCCTATGATGAAGCCTGTCATTTTGATAAACTGGCAGCCGCCTCACCCATTCCGAAAAAGCAGCTGGTGCACAGCCGTTACCTGGCCGCCTTGTCGGTGGGCGCTCTGGGCGTTGTGGTGATCGCCGTGGTGCATGGAGCCTGCCAGCTTTTTCAGAAAACGTCCCTCGAGGAGATCCTTACGGCCCTCTTGATCATCGGTTCCTGCTTTGGGGCAAGCGTACTCTTTATTTCCGTTCTCTTCCCGATTTTTTATAAATTTGGCGTCAACAAGAGCCGTTTGATCATGATTCTGGCCTTTGCTATTCCGGGCGGTCTGATCGGAGCCGGAGCGGTCATCCTACAAAAAGCCAATATCACCCTGACCTTCTCCCCGGTTTTCCTGCGTTCACTCCCCTTTTTGTTAATCGCCATCATTTTTCTGGGACTGTGGCTCTCCATTTCCATCTCCACCCGGATTCTGGAAAACAAAGAATACTGAGTCGAAGAAAACGCCGCTCATTCTCATCGCATCAGCTTCAAGGCCCTGCCCTTTTAAACGAAGGCAGGGCCTGTCATATTGTCCACCTCTTCGGAATATAGATAAACAGACGACCGGACAATGGTTCCGGCTTGTAAATTCCGAAGGAGTGGTCTGGGTGAATGCAACCGCGGCCCCATCGCAAAAAGGGCTGACTGCCGCCGAAGTGCAGCGGTCCCGGGAACAGCACGGCAGCAATCAGCTGACGCAGAAAAAGAGAAACGGATTCTTCCGACAGTTTTTAGCCAGCTTCGGCGATCCGATTATCAAAATTCTGCTGGCGGCTTTAGCCATCAACGTTATCTTTCTTTTCCGCCATTTCGACTGGTTCGAATCCGCCGGCATTGCCATCGCCATCTTCTTAGCTACCTTTGTTTCCACCCTGTCGGAATACGGCAGCGAATCCGCTTTCAATAAGCTTCAGGAAGATGCCAGTCATATTCAGTGCCGCGTCCGGCGGGCGGCAGGCGTATCCTCCCTTCCCATCGCGGATATTGTGGTGGGAGATTTGGTTCTGCTCCAGGCCGGAGAACGGATTCCCGCCGACGGTATCCTGATTTCCGGACGGCTCAGTGTGGATCAGTCCGCCCTCAACGGTGAAACCAAGGAAGCGGAGAAAACCCCCGGCGGCGAGGAAGGCCGACATGGGGATGGGGATCTGCTGAGCCATAACCAGCTCTTTCGGGGCACAGTGGTCTGCGCCGGAGAAGGCGTGATGCTGGTGCGCCGGGTGGGCGACGCCACCTTCTACGGCGGCCTGGCCCGGGAAATCCAGGAGGAGACCCGAGAGAGTCCCCTGAAGGTGCGGCTGGCGGGCTTGGCCCGCACCATCAGCCGCTTGGGGTATATCGCCGCCGGGTTGGTGGCAGGAGCGGACCTTTTCCACTCCATTATCATTGACAACGCCATGGACTGGGCCCGCATCGCCGCGATGTTCACCCAACCGGCTCTGATTTTCGGCCATATCCTCCATGCCTTAACCTTGGCGATCACCGTGGTGGTGGTAGCTGTACCCGAAGGGCTGCCCATGATGATCACAGTGGTTCTCTCCTCTAACATGCGCCGGATGCTGAAGGACCACGTGCTGGTGCGCAAGCTGGTGGGAATCGAAACCTCCGGCAGCCTGAACATCCTGTTCACCGACAAAACCGGTACCCTGACCCGGGGCAAACTGGAAGTCAGCCGCATTCTCACAGGAGACGGAACCGTGTATAAACGGCCGGAAGATCTACGCAAAAAACGGGATTTATGGGAATGGATCGAACTGTCCTGCGGTCGCAACAACGAAAGCGTGGTATCCGACAAGGGCGCCTTGGGCGGCAATGCCACCGACCGGGCACTGCTGGAATTCGTTCTTCCTATGACCCGGGGAACCGCCAATCTGCAAACCGACCGGCACGTCCCCTTTGACAGCGCCCGCAAATTTTCCGCCGTGCATCTGCAGGGGAACCGGGACTGTACCCTGGTGAAGGGCGCTCCGGAAAAGCTGCTGTCCGCCTGCACTCGCTACTATGATGAAAAAGGCCGCATTCAGCCGCTGAACAATCGCCATCTGCTGGAATCCGGCTGGAAGGATATGACCCACAGCGCCATGCGGGTGCTGGCCGTAGCGGTATCCGAGACTGAGGTAACCGAAAGCGGGGATTTCTCCCGGTTGATTCTGGTGGGACTGATCGGCATCCGGGATGAGGTGCGGCCAGAGGCCCGGGCGGCCATCCGACAGGTGCGGGGGGCCGGCGTGCAGGTGGTGATGATCACCGGTGATAACCGGGATACCGCCGCGGCCATCGCCAAGGAATGCGGCCTGCTGACCGGTTCGGCGGAGAACGGCGTTCTCACCAGCAGCGATCTTTCCGCTATGAGCGACGAAGAACTTCGCCGCCATCTGCCCGATTTGCGGGTGGTGGCCCGTGCGCTGCCCACAGATAAGAGCCGCCTGGTGCGTATCGCTCAGGAAATGGGACTGGTGGCAGGCATGACCGGCGACGGTATCAATGACGCTCCTGCCCTGAAAAAAGCCGATGTCGGCTTCGCCATGGGCAGCGGAACGGAGGTAGCCAAGGAAGCTGGCGACATTGTCATTCTCAACGACAACTTCGCCTCTATCGCCAAATCCATTCTTTATGGCCGTACTATTTTTAAGAGTATCCGGAAATTCATCATCTTCCAGCTCACCATGAATCTCTGTGCCGTGGGGGTATCCATTATTGGTCCCTTTATCGGTATTGATACGCCGGTTACGGTGATCCAAATGCTGTGGATCAATATCATTATGGATACCCTGGCCGGTCTGGCCTTTGCCGGGGAGCCGCCGCTGGAGGAATATATGGAAGAGCCGCCCAAACGGCGGGATGAGCCTGTCCTCAATCGCTATATGTTTCACCAGATCCTCTGCATGGGCGTGTTTACCATTGTGCTGTGCGTTCTCTTTCTTAAGCTTCCTCTTTTTAAACCCCTCTTCCGCTACGCCAACGATCCCATCTATCTGATGACCGCCTTTTTCGCCCTTTTTATTTTCACCGGGATTTTCAACAGCTTCAACGCCCGTACCCATCGCATCAACCTGCTGGCTCATCTGCACAAAAACCCCTCCTTCATCGTCATCATGGCGATGGTGGCGGTGATTCAGCTGGTGTTGATCTATTACGGCGGCAGCCTTTTCCGTACCGCTGGCCTCACCTTCACCGAACTGCGCAGAGTGCTGATGATCGCCTTTCTGGTGGTGCCCGCCGATTGTGTACGCAAACTAACCCTGCGGCTGGCGGGGCGCAAAGGAACGTTGTAACGGAAAAAGCAGGGAAATCCCAAGGATTTCCCTGCTTTTTCCTGTTGCAAAATCCTGTATATCCGCCGATGAATAATCGACACGGCTTTCAGTTGAAAATGACGTCCCTGTTACTTTCCACATATTCCATTAAGCAGTGGAGCAGCGACGGCGAAAACGCATAATAGGCATCATCGGTTTGTATCCATCCTTTTCGCCATCCTTCAATGCCTTTTGATAATTATCGGCAATGGCTTTGCGGCCAACCACCATAATGGCATCTATCAGCTCCTGCTAAGCTATATCCCGGCAGTTATCAAAATACCCGCTATGCCCGCCGCTCTGCATCTCCGTGTCATACCAAAAGCAAAGGACCGCATTTTTTCTGGATTTCAGATAATGTAGCAGTATCTCTATAACAGATTTCTTCAATAAAACGGTTCCATCTGAAGTCTTTTTCCGTCACACGCCTCACTCCTGTACGACCCCATTATCCATTCTGAGAAAGGGCGGGCCTTTTTTATCGCCTCAATAATTGCCCTTTCGGAAGTTTTCCAGCAGCTCCAGAATCTTCTCATAGGTCTTTTGCAGTTCCAGAGACTTTTTCCCATATTGGGCGTCATATTGCATCGCTAAATCATAGTTTCCATTTACCGCCGCTTCATTGTAGTTTACGAGTATCTCATACAGCTCGTTCGATTGCCGGTCATAGTCGGTAAAGAGCGTATCCAGACTCTTCAGCTGTTCCACACCTTTTTTCGCCTTTTCCAAGGCCTTCTGATTGGTTTCCAGATCCTTTTTAGCCGTCTTCATCTCCTGATTCAGTTTTTCCAACTCAGCCTGCTTGTTGCTCATATCCGCCTTGGCATCCGCTAGTTCTACAGCAGTCTGCTGCAAGTTCGTTTTCGTCTGATCCAGCTCTCCCTGAACCGCCGCACAGTCCGCCGTCAGCTGATCAACCTGCAATCGATAATCCGTTCTCTGCTTCAGCAGTGGGTTAATCACCGTCAGGAACAACGCCAGGCAAATAGCTCCAGCGCCTAAAATCACCCCGGCCACCGCTGTCACCGCCGGATGCAGAACCACTGCCTTCCACTTTTTCATCATAAAACCCCTCTTTCTGTTTGTGCGATTACACTATATATCATACGTTTAGCCACAATTTTGTCAAGTATAAAACAGCAGTATTGCCGGTAATGCTGTCGAAATATACAAAGAAGCAGGGGCTTTCAGCCCCTGCTTCTTTTATCGGTTCCGTGATTGAATTAATACATGCCGTCCATGCCGCCGGGCGCAGCCGGAGCGGGTGCGGGCGGCTCTTTCTTGTCGGCCACCAGAGACTCGGTGGTGAGCACCATAGCCGCGACAGAAGCCGCGTTCTGCAGTGCGGAACGGGTTACCTTGGTGGGATCCACGATTCCGGCAGTGAACATATCCACATACTCTTCCTTGGCAAAATCGAAGCCATAGTTGACCTTGCCGGCGTTGCGGATCTTATCAATGATAACGCTGCCTTCCAGGCCCGCATTGAGAGCAATCTGCCGGACGGGCTCTTCCAGCGCCTTCAGCACAATCTTGGCACCGGTCTTCTCATCGCCGTCGGCGGATTCGATCAGGCTATCCAGAGCACTGGCGGCATTGATCAGCGCTACGCCGCCGCCGGCTACCAGACCTTCTTCCACAGCCGCTTTGGTGGCGGACAGAGCATCCTCCATGCGCAGCTTCTTTTCCTTCATCTCCACCTCGGTGGCTGCGCCGACCTTGATAACCGCCACGCCGCCGGCCAGCTTCGCCAGCCGCTCCTGCAGCTTCTCGCGGTCGAAATCGGAGGTGGTGGTCTCAATCTGGCTGCGAATCTGGCCAACACGGGCCTTGATAGCCGCAGCATCACCGGCGCCATCCACAATGATGGTGTTTTCCTTCTGGACCTTCACCTGACGGGCACGGCCAAGCTGCTGCATGGTAGTCTCCTTCAGTTCCAGACCCAACTCGTCGGAAATCACCTCGCCGCCGGTGAGGGTGGCGATATCCTGCAGCATCTCCTTGCGGCGATCGCCGAAACCGGGAGCCTTCACCGCGACACAGGTGAAGGTGCCACGCAGCTTGTTGACGATCAGGGTGGACAGGGCTTCGCCTTCCACATCTTCCGCGATGATTACCAGCTTCTTGCCGGCCTGCAGGATCTGCTCCAGCAGAGGCAGAATATCCTGAATATTGGAAATCTTCTTATCGGTGATCAGAATGTAGGCGTCGTCGATGACCGCTTCCATCTTATCGGTATCTGTCACCATATAAGGGGTGATATAGCCGCGGTCGAACTGCATGCCTTCCACGACCTCGGAATAAGTGTCGGCCGTCTTGGATTCCTCCACAGTGATGACGCCGTCGGCGGAAACCTTCTCCATCGCCTCGGCGATCAGCTTGCCGATGGTGGCGTCGCCCGCGGAAATGGTGGCGGCGCTGGCGATATCCTCGGAGCCGCTGACCTTTTTGGAGTTGGCCTTAACCGCATTCACGACTGCATCCACAGCCGTCTGAATACCCTTTTTAACACCCATGGGATTGGCGCCGGCGGCGACATTCTTCATGCCTTCCCGGATCAGCGCCTGAGCCAACAGGGTAGCGGTGGTGGTACCGTCGCCTGCTACGTCATTGGTCTTGGTGGAAACTTCCTTCACCAGCTGGGCGCCCATGTTTTCAAAAGGATCATCCAGCTCGATTTCCTTGGCGATGGTAACGCCGTCGTTGGTAATCAGGGGAGCGCCGAACTTCTTATCCAGCACCACATTACGGCCGCGGGGACCAAGGGTGATCTTCACGGTATTGGCCAGCTGATCCACACCGGACTGCAGGGCCTTGCGAGCATCCTCGCCGAAAAGAATCTGTTTTGCCATCTTCGTTTCCTCCTGTTATTTCAATTACGATTACGCGAATGGATTATTCCACAACCGCGAGAATGTCGCTTTGACGCACGATGGTGTATTCCTCGCCGTCCACCTTTACTTCGGTACCGGAGTATTTGCTGGTGATCACCTTGTCGCCCGCTTTGACATACATCACAACGTCTTTGCCCTCAACATTGCCGCCGGGGCCCACAGCGATCACTTCCGCCACTTGGGGCTTCTCTTTGGCGGAGCCGGCCAGGATAATACCGCTCTTGGTGGTCTCCTCGGCTTCGACCATTTTAATCACGACACGGTCAGCAAGCGGTTTGATTGTCATAACAGTTTCCTCCTTGAAAGGTTTTGTTTGTCAGTTTTAGCACTCCTAATATCTGAGTGCTAATCTGCTTTCTATTGTAATCAAATTTTTCAAAAAATCAAGAGGGAGAAAGGAAATTTCACAGTTTTCATAATTTATTAACAAATGTCTGCCGCACACCCTCGTTTATCTGTCATATCTTCGCTTGTCCAAATTGTAGAAAAATCCAGAATCTCTCTTTTCTAATGCCGAATGCATTGCATTTTCAATCAAAATATGCTAGATTTATACTTGAAAAGAGCGGGGAATCCGCTAATACTAGAGGAGTGGTAATTATGCAGCCGAAACAGAAACTGGTAGCCGGACTTTTGGGGATCTTCCTCGGCGCCTGGGGAGTTCATCAGTTTTATTTAGGGGATAATAAGAAGGGCATCATCCGCATCATTGTTACCGTCGTTACCTGCGGAATCGGCGGTATCTGGGGATTTATCGAAGGAATTTTGATCCTGTGCGGCAATATCAATACCGATGCCCAGGGCAATCCGCTGGTCTGATAATCCGCCCTTACTTCATTTACTTATTATTTAAGAAACAAAAGGAAGCCGGTTATTCCGGCTTCCTTTTGTTATTGGCGGGGAAGGACGAAAGGAATCTCCCCTGGTTCCACAACAAAGGCTGTCTCCTTTGCTCGGAAACATTCACCGTCCAGATTAACGGCCGCATCCTCACGGCTCATCACCCGCATGGCAGTGCCGCGAAAGGTCTCACAGATATCCATCCCTGGATGTTCTCCCCTCTTATACCGCTTGAGAAATCCGGGAATCCTGCTTCGGGGCATGGCTTTGATCAGTATAAAATCCAGCAGCCCGTCGTCCGGAACAGCCGACGGTGCTCCCCGGTAACCGCCGCCATAATACTGACCACTGGCCGCCAGGGCAAAAAAATACCGACCTTCCCTACGGATCACGCCCGTCGGCGTGTCCATCTCCACCTGCAGGTGTTTGCCGATGCGATGACAAAACACATCGGCAATCGCCAATTCGTAAGCCAAGGGACCGCTGACAAGAGGCAGCCGTTTATATTTTGTCATTTTGTCCGCCACATCGGCATCCATCCCCATAGAACAAAGGTTGAGTGCCAGGGTTTCGCCGCAGCGGATAGCGTCCACCCGGCGAATGGTGCCATGTACCAGGGCATCCAGATCGGTAAAATCTCCCTCAAAGCAGCGGATAAAGTCATTGGCGGATCCGCTGGGAAGACAGGCCAGGCAGACTTCGTGCTTTCCTGCCATACCGCCGGCAGTTTCCAGCAATGTTCCGTCCCCTCCGCACGCCACCAGGCAAAGGGGGATTCCTTCTTTGGCAGCATCCGCCGCTTCCCTTTCCGCCAATTCAGTCGCTTCTCCGGGGGTCTGGGTCACATGCAGGCGGTAATCCCCCGCTTCCGGATGCTCTCCAAAATACGCTTGAATCCGAGGCAGCCATTCCAGCGCCCGGCCTCCTTTCCCGGCCTTGGGATTGACAATAAAGGCATACCGCATCAGCTTTTCCTCCTCCCGCTGTTTCATTCATTATACGGGAAGTCGGACACCCCGTCAACGATGTTCCGCTGATAAAAAGATGGGAGCGGACTTCCAAACCATCCGCTCCTTTTTTATGCGTTTTCGCGGTGACGGCACCGGCTGTTGATCAAGCACTCCTTAACCTGTTCTATATGATGAAATTCCAGCCTCTCACCGCAGACATACGAGACAAAGTCGTTCCACTCTTTTACGGAAAACTGCTCTTCCGGGACAGCACGAACCAGCTTGGCGTCCCAGTCCGCCTGATGATTCATCCGCAAATCGGATACATAGCAGCCGAACAGTTCGGCGAAATACTCATAAATATCTTTCTTCTCCATTCGCCGCACCTCGACGCTTTTATACTTTATCTCTTATTATATAGGGTTTTCCGAGATAAATCAAGTTTAAAACTATACTTTATCGTTTTCAGATAGTTTTAAATCCTTTTGTAATGGATACTCTATATATGTGAGGTGGTATTTTGCAGTATGATATGGAATTGATCGGCAAACGTATCAAGGCGGCACGGAGAGCCAAACGCTATACCCAGGAATATGTTTCCACCCGGGCCAACATCGGCGTTAAATTTCTCAGCCAAATCGAATGCGGCAAGGCCGGTCTGTCGGTGCAGACCCTGCTGTCTCTCTGCACCATATTGGAGGTCAACCCCAACTATATCCTGCTGTCGGACATCACCGGCCAAACCGATCCTATCAGCAATCTTCTCAAGGGGCTGACCCCACGGCAGCTTCAGGACGCAGAAGAAATGCTGCGTATTTTTGTGCGCAACTGTAAAAGTGAATCCTAGTCAGCCGCCAGGCCCCTCTGTCCGGACACAAACTCTGCAAAGTGTCCGGACATTTTCGTCATGATTCGGCACTGCCGCCTGATAAGGAGGCTGTTTCAGCGGAAAGTGTGGCAAAAAAGCCAAAGAAAGAATTGTGCTTCCCTCGTCCCTGTGTTATAATGTTACCAGATCATAGCTTCAGGAGAGAACTTCGGAGCTGCAAATCCTTGTTTCAACTATCTGACTTTTCCACTTGGAAGGCGGTGCCGTCAATGTCCCTGTCACAGCTGTTGCTCACCACCACTACCAATCCCCTACTGCCCTATGTGGAAGATTCCACACCGCCTCCTTCTACGTCGGTTGGGATGCTGTTTGCCTGCTGGTCGATTGTCATCGTGCTGGCCGCCATGTTCTTTGTGTTCATGCGCGCTCATAAAAAAGAATACGCCGTTGCCGTGCTGCCGCTGGTGATTACGCCGCTGATGCACATCTGCAGCGGAGTGATCGCCCGATGGTTGGACGGTATTCTGCCTCTGACCTGGGTAGAACTGCGCGTCGCTCTGGACCTGATAGCCGCGCTGATCTCCTGCCTGCTTATCGGCTTCAGTTCCCGTTCTATCGCCGTGCGGCGCTCCCGCAATGTGTTTTTGATTTTTTGTTCCGGATTTATAATCATCCTGACCCTGGCGCTGATTATTAACGTATTGTCCGCGTACAGATTATAGGAACCTGATTATCATAAAAGAGGCTGAAGAGAATGCATTCTCTTCAGCCTCTTTTATAATAGCAGATTCTTTTGATTCATTCCTGTTGCAATACGTTGAGATCCTCTTATTTCGCCTGGATGGATTGGGTATACTCGCTGGGGGTCATTCCCGTGGCCTGCTTGAAATAACGAGAAAAATAATTCACTGAGGTATATCCCAGCTTGTCCGCGATCTGGGTAATGTTGCCGCCGCCTTCCCGCAGCAGGGTCTTGGCCGCGTCGATTTTCAGGGTGCGGTAGTATTCCATCACACCCATCCCGGTCACGGATTTAAAGATGGTTTTCAGGTTGGTGGCGCTCTGGGCGGAGAACCGGCATACCTGGGAAAAGGTCAGGGTGCCGCAGGCGTTCTCCTGCATATACCCGATGATTCGCTGGACCAAATCATGATCCGACCGCCGCTTGACGGAGGATGAGGTTTTCACCGCCCGATCCCGTTCCGCGCCCCGGCGCACCATACGGATCAACATCTGTTCCAGCAGCAGTCCGATCATCTGCTCACTGCCGAAGGCGCTGGAGGTGGCCCGCTCCATTCTCAGGGAACCGGGATTGTCCAAGGGATTGGAAAAAGCATCCCGGGCTTCATGCACGATCCTGGCAAGCAGTTCCCGTTCCACCTCTTCTGCCTTAACCACCTTCTCTTCAAAATAGGCCATGGCCGGGGAGGTACAGACAAAGGCCACCACCACCAGATTGGGAGCCACCATGCCGTTGGCAAAAACATTGTGGAACTCCCCCGGCTTATGAAAAATCATCTCCCCCTGTTTGAGGCAATAGCCGGTGTCGCCGGCCATCACCTCCACCTCTCCTTTATCCACATACAGGAACTCCCAAAAATCGTGGCGTTCCCCCTCAAAAACATAGTTTTTGGCGTATTCGAAATAATGAACCGTCACCACCGCGGGCACAGCCAGATCCCGCCGCAGGAGGGTGGGCTCATATGTATCCATCTCCTCGCCTCCCTTTCATCAGCGTTCCGGCACGATATAATTCAGCCTGCCCACCGTCCTCCCCTCGCTGAGGAAGATACGCGGCACCCGTTTGCCGATGAGGCAGATGGTTTCATAGTGAATGGTCCCCGACAACCCGGCAAATTCCTCTACCGGCAGCAGGACACCGCCGTCCCGGCCAAAAACCGTAACGGTCATGCCCTCTCTGGCATCGGGAATATCCGTGACGTCCAGCATACATTGATCCATGCACACCCGGCCCACCACCCGGGCTCTGCAGCCGTTCACCAGCATATCCGCCCGGTTGGATAAGCAGCGGGCATAGCCGTCGGCGTAGCCAATGGGCACAGTGGCCAAACGGGTGGGCCGCTCAGCTGTGAAACGCCGGCCGTAACTGACCTTTGCGCCGGACGGAACCGTTTTCACCATGGAAATCACGGTTTTCAGCTCCATAGCCGGCTTCAGCGGCAGCATTCCCCCCATCCAGGCGTCGGGGGCCAGGCCGTACAGAATAATCCCCGGCCTCACCATATCCAAATGCATTTCCGGATACCGCAGCACACCGGCACTGTTGCAGCAGTGGCGCAGCGGGAACCGGATTCCCCGTCTCTCCAGCTTTTCCAGCACGTCCATAAACAGAGTGAATTGCCGACGGGTAAAGCCGTCTCCATCCTCTCCATCCTCATCCGCCGATGCAAAATGGGTGAAGATCCCCTCTGGCTCCAGCCCCGGCAGCCGAACAATTTTCTCCACCGCGTCCACGGCCCCATCATCCGCCGACGCATCCTGATACAGCAGTCCCACCCGGGACATGCCCGTGTCGATCTTCACATGAATACGCACCCGCACGCCGGCTTTCACCGCTTCTTCGCTGAGCCGGACGGCGTATTCCTGCGTCAATACCGCCTGGGATACGCTGAAAGCTGCCAGCCGGGCGGCCTCCTCCGGCGGTGTGTAGGCCAGGATTAAAATAGGCTCCACGATGCCCGCGTTGCGGATCTGCATCGCCTCATCCAGGTTGGATACCCCGAACCAAGAAGCCCCCGCTTCCTGGAGCGCCCGGGAAACATATCCCGCGCCGTGACCATAGGCATCGGCTTTTACCACCGCCATGGCCCGGCTGCCGGGAGAAAGAGAATCTTCAATTGTCCGAAAATTATGGCGAATCGCATCCAGATCGATCTCCGCCCAGGTTCTTTTGAGAAAATCATTCATACGGCTGCCAAATCCCTTCCGCTAGCGCATACTATATTTTGTATTATAGGCGTTTCCCATGCAATAATCAAACCTTTTTCGCATATACTGTTTGGTAAACTACTCTTTCGCGCCGGGCGGCGGCCGTCCGCGCAGACAAGATGAACAGGAGGCAATCCATCCATGCAAAACCCAGCAGAAAACCCGGAAGAATTACGAAAAAATACAAGCCGCGAGGCCGATCAGCAGCCAGAGCCGACGGTCGCCCGCCGCCAGCAGGCCATTTCTTTTCCACCGGGAGATCTGGACGACCTGATCTTTCATGAATCCTATCCGGTCTATCATTCCGAGCGGTAATCCCAGGGAAATTTTTCCGTCAAAAACAGTCATACCAGGCCACGGCTCCCCACGGTTTCTGTACAAAAACGAAGTTTTGCACCGCCCCCTCTTTCACTTCCCGCGCCAATATGGTATGATAGGATATATACGCTGCGGGCGCCGGATTATGTGAACCGAAACCCTGGGCGCTGTCACCTTTGTATGAATATGAAGTGAGGAGCGGAACTATGTCGAACGTCATCCGTGTATTTGTGGAAAAACGGCCTGGTTTTGACGTGGAGGCGCGGCAGATGCTGGCGGATCTGCGGGATAATCTGGGGCTGACCGGAATTACGGCACTGCGGCTGTTGAACCGGTACGACGTGGAAGGACTGTCGGCGGAGGAATTCGCCCGCGCCCGGAACATCGTTTTCTCAGAACCCAATGCCGACCTGGTTTATGACGAAACATTTGAGCCGGGCGAAGGCTTTCAGGTCTTTGCCATGGAATATCTTCCCGGCCAGTATGATCAGCGGGCGGATTCCGCCGCCCAGTGCGTCCAGTTGTTGACACAGGGGGAACGTCCCCAGGTGGCCAGTGCCCGGGTGGTCTGCCTGGGCGGCGCTCTGTCCGCTGCGGATTTCGCCCGGGTACAGCAATATCTGGTGAATCCGGTGGAATCCCGCATTGCTTCCCTGGACAAGCCCGACACCCTGGACATGACTGCCGAACGTCCCGCTGATGTGGCCCGGGTGGAAGGCTTTATCCGCATGAGCGAGGATGAAATCAAATCTTATTGGGAGAAGATGGGCTTTGCCATGTCCCCGGCGGACCTCAGCTTCTGCCGGGATTACTTCCGGGATGAGGAAGGCCGTGACCCCTCCGTTACCGAATTGAAAGTCATCGACACCTATTGGTCCGACCACTGCCGCCATACCACCTTCCTGACCCGGCTGGAAGAAATCGATGTGGAGCGGGGTGCCCTTTCTGGCGCCATCGAGGAAGCGTTGAAAGCCTATTACGCTGCACGGGAAGAGGTGTATGGCGACCGGCTGCCCCAGAAAAACGTCACCCTGATGGACATGGCCACCATGGGAATGCGACTGCTGAAAAAGCAGGGGAAAATCCCCGATTTGGACGAGTCGGAGGAGATCAACGCTTGCTCCATCGAGGTGCCGGTGACCATTGACGGCAAAACCGAAACCTGGCTTGTCCAGTTTAAAAACGAGACCCACAACCATCCCACCGAAATTGAGCCCTTCGGCGGCGCGGCCACCTGTCTGGGCGGCGCCATCCGCGACCCGCTTTCGGGACGCGCTTATGTTTACCAGGCCATGCGGGTGACCGGCAGCGGTGATCCTCGGCTGACGCTGGAGAAAACGTTGCCCGGCAAGCTGCCTACCCGGAAGATCACCACCGGCGCGGCGGCGGGCTATTCCTCTTACGGCAACCAAATCGGCCTCGCCACCGGCCAAGTAGCCGAGCTGTACGATCCTGGCTATGTGGCGAAACGGCTGGAAATCGGCGCTGTTGTTGGGGCTTCCCCGAAAGAAAACGTGGTGCGGGACGTACCGGCCCCCGGCGATATCGTGGTTCTTCTGGGCGGTCGTACCGGCCGTGACGGCTGCGGCGGCGCCACCGGCTCCTCCAAAGCCCACACCTCCGCTTCCATCGATACCTGCGGCGCAGAGGTACAGAAGGGCAATCCTCCCACCGAGCGGAAGCTGCAGCGGCTGTTCCGCAATCCCGCGGTATCCCGTCTCATTAAGCGCTGCAACGATTTCGGCGCCGGCGGCGTCTGTGTGGCCATCGGTGAATTGGCCGACGGTCTGCGGATCGATCTCAACGCCGTGCCTAAAAAATATGAAGGCCTGGACGGCACTGAACTGGCGATTTCCGAATCCCAAGAGCGAATGGCCGTGGTGTTGGCTCCCGACGATGTGGATGCTTTCATTGCCGCGGCGGATGAGGAAAACCTGGAAGCCACTGTGGTGGCTTCTGTCACCGCCGAACCCCGTCTGCGGATGACCTGGCGGGAAGACATGGTGGTGGATATCAGTCGCGCGTTCCTGAATACCAACGGTGTGACCCAAATCGCCTCCGCTCGCATCACCGCGCCCAATCCCGATGCGGATTATCGCACTGCCATCCCCGCCGGATTGGCGGTGATCCCGCTGCCCCAGGCTTTCCGGGAAAATCTCTCCCGGCTGGAGGTGGCTTCCCAGAAGGGGCTGGTGGAACGGTTCGACGCCAGTATCGGCGCGGGCACGGTCAATATGCCTTTTGCCGGTCTGCATCAACTGACTCCCGAGGAGGGCATGGTAGCTAAGCTGCCCGTCCTTCACGGAGAAACCGACGACGCCACCGCCATGGCTTACGGCGGTATCCCCGGCATCTCCCGCTGGAGCCCCTTCCACGGCGCTGCCTACGCCGTCACCCTCTCTCTTGCCAAGCTGGCGGCCATGGGCGCCGATCCCCTGTCCGCCCGCCTCACCTTCCAGGAATACTTTGAGCGTCTGCGGGACGTACCCGAGCGTTGGGGCAAGCCTGCCGCCGCCCTGCTGGGCGCTTTCCTGGCCCAAAAGGAATTGGGGGTTCCCTCCATCGGCGGCAAGGACTCCATGTCCGGCAGCTTCAATGAATTGGATGTTCCCCCTACCTTGGTAAGCTTCGCCTTGAGCATGACCAAAGCCTCTCACACCGGCACCGCCGCCTTCCAGAAGCCCAACTCCCTGGTGGCTCTGCTGCCTCTGCCGGTAGACGACCGCACCCATCTGCCCGATTGGCCCCGGGTACGGGAGCTGTTTGACGAGGTATCCAAGTTGGTCCGGTTCGGCGTCATCACCGCCGCCTCCGTGGTGCGGGAGGGCGGCATGGCCGCCTCCATTGCCCGGATGTGCTTCGGCAACGGCGTGGGTTTCGCCTTCAACCACGGCATCAGCCGCGCCGAGCTTTTCGCGCCACTGGCCGGCTCCCTGGTGGTAGAGCTCAAGGAAGGCGATATGTGTCTGGAAGGACTGTGCTACAAGCTGGTGGGCACCACCATCGACGAGCCCGCCGTGGTGCTGGAGGGCGAAGAACTGCCCCTGGACGAGCTGCTGGCGTGTTGGCAGCGTCCCCTGGAATCCATCTTCCCCACCCATCCGGCCGAGCAGCCTGTAATGCACCCGGCGGTACCGCTGTTCACCCAGCGCAGCGAGCTGGCCCCTGCTGTCAAAGCGGCCAAACCCCGGGTGTTTATCCCAGTTTTCCCGGGAACCAACTGTGAATACGATACCGCCCGGGCTTTTGAAAAAGCGGGAGCGGAACCCCATGTGCTGGTGATAAAAAACCTTTCTCCGGCCGCCATTGAGGAAACCATCCGCCGGATGGAAAGGGCGATTCGGGAGAGCCAGATCGTGATGCTGCCCGGCGGCTTCTCCGGCGGCGACGAGCCGGACGGCTCCGGCAAGTTCATCGCCACCACCTTCCGTAATCCCCGCCTGGCGGATGCCGTGGCCGAGCTGCTGCAAAAACGAGACGGTCTGATGCTGGGAATCTGCAACGGCTTCCAGGCCCTGATCAAGCTGGGACTGGTGCCGTATGGCGAGATCCGCGAACTGAACAGCGGCGATCCCACTTTGACCTTCAACACCCTGGGCCGCCACGTCAGCCGGATGGTTTACACCCGGGTAACCTCGGTCAAATCCCCCTGGCTGGCCGGCTGTCAGGCCGGAGATGTCCACTGTATCCCCGTTTCTCACGGTGAAGGCCGGTTCCATGCCGATGAACACACCCTGCGCTCGTTGATTGCCGGCGGCCAGATCGCCACCCAGTATGTGGACCCGGACGGCGAGCCCTCCGGCGATATCGATTGGAATCCCAACGGCTCCGTCTGTGCCATCGAGGGCATCACCTCCCCCGACGGCCGGGTTCTGGGCAAGATGGGTCACAGCGAACGGCAGGGAGACAATCTGCTGAAAAATGTGCCCGGTCAAAAGGACCAGGCGCTGTTCCTGAGCGGTGTACGCTATTTTGCCTGAGTTAAGCGTTCCCTTCACCGGACCGGCGCTTTGACCCCTTCGGCGGCGTCAAACGCGCCGCCGAAGGGGTTTTTCCATGCATACAAAAACGCACGGACAATGGACTTGGAAAGGAAGCGGTTTTATGACTCCATCCCGTTTGTCTGCCCGGGTGAGCTATTTTGACCGGCTGCGGGTTCTGGCTATGATCGGTGTAATTCTGATTCATGCCAGCGCCCTTTATCTGGAAGAACTGGCTGCCGGCGGGCAGCCGCTGGGCGCGGCCTGGCATATCGCCAATTTTCTGGACGCCTTCAGCCGATTCGCAGTACCGGTCTATCTGATGATCACCGGCGCGCTGCTGCTGCCCCGGGACGATTCCCTTTCCCTGGCCGTCATCGCCAAAAAACGCATTCCACGGGTAGCCGTGCCGCTGCTCTTCTGGTCAGCGGTATATATTCTGCTGCAGACCTGTCTGGCGAAGGACTACCGCCCGCTGGAAGCGGTAAAAAATCTGTTCAGCTCCCCTGCGGAGGATCATCTTTGGTATCTCTATGCCCTGATCGCCGTTTATCTGCTGCTCCCGCTGCTGCGCCTGATTGTCAAGCACGCCTCTCGGCAACTGATCATTTATATTCTTCTGCTTTGGGTGGTTTTCTCCAGTTTGTGGCGGGCAGCCGCGGGCCTGATTCCCGCGCTGCTGCTGCCCGGATACGCCAACCTGGATATCCTGGGGGGCTATGTGGGATATGTGCTACTGGGCCATGTGCTCCATACCGCCAAAAAGACGCCTTCCGCTGTCCTCAGCGCCGGCATTTTCGCCCTGTGCGGTCTCTTCACCGCCGGGGCTACTTGGTTCATGACTCGGCGGGCCGGAGAACTTAACGGCGTGTTTTATCAGTATTTTATGCCTAATGTGGTGATAATGGCTGCTGCTGTCTTTCTTCTCTTCCGCCGTCTTGGCGAAGATCAAAGGGACGCCGGTCCCGCTCTCACCGCCCTCTCCTCCCTCAGCTTCGGCGTATATCTCATTCACGAGGTCTTTATCCGCCTCTTTCATCTGGCTTACGCCGCTCTTCCCGCAGTGGCTGCTCTGCCGCTGGCAATTCTGTCCACTCTGGCCGCCGCCCTCGTTTGTTCCTTTATCCTGATCCGTATCCCCTATATCCGATTCGTGACCTTGGGAGAATCTCCGCTGCTAAAGCGCGGAGTATAAATATGGAAGATTCCGGGAAAATAGTAGAATTGTCTAGGAAGTCGAAGCCACTTATACCGTTTTTGTTTTCCGTTCCCTTTCTGCCTGTTTACTTTTTTCGCGGTTTGTGGTATTTTAATCATATCTGTATGATTGCAGTATGGTTATTTTGTTCCTGTATATAATCCACATGCGTTATCGCCACTTCTATTTCCGGATAAGGGAAGGGGTTACTAATGAAAAAATTACTTGCTGTTTGGTTGAGTCTGGCGTTATTGTTATGCTGTGTTCCTTTGGCGCTGGCAGCGCCTGCCATCAATCCAAAAATCGATGCGAAATACGAGAAGGCAACCGGCCTGCTGACCCTGACGTGGGATCCCAATGAAACGACGGGATATGAGCCCTCCACTGTTTCGGTGGACGGCTCTGCCGAAAAATCGTTGCATGCAACGGAACCCGGCACCGCTGTAGCAACTGTTCCCGGCCTGACCTCCGGCAATCATACCGCCATTGTCCGTTTTTCCCAAGAGGGCGGCGGAGAAGCCGTACCGGTGAGTTTCAGCTTTCAGTTGACCTTTACTCCGGAAGAAGAATTGGGCTTTTCCTTTGATGAACGAGACCGCAAATATGATGCTGAAACAGGTACTCTAACCTTTCGCTGGAATTCAGAGAAAGCTCCTGAAGGCGTCACACTTCAGGGTATTCGAATAGGCAATGCTAATTATAACTTGGATCTCACAAGCGAAAATGGCGTGGCGGTAATCACCGGACTGCGGGATGTCGTTCTGGTAGGCGATACGGATTTTGTTTTTGTCTTCCAGGTGCCGGGGGACAAGACCGTCTCTATTAAGCCGGAAAGCCCTCTTCACCTGGGCGGCGAGCTGAAAACCGAGCTGACCTTGAAGGTGGTAAACAGCTATGTTCAGGCCACATTGAAGGATGAGCACGGTCGTCCGGTTGCCGGAATTGACGTGTATATCAAGCTGGATAACACCACTTACGGTCCTGTAAAAACAGATGAAAACGGTACAGTTTTGTTTACCATGTTTCAGGTGCCGGAAGACCGCAAGCGGGTGATGTGCTTAACGGAAAAACAAATAAACGGCGATATTACTTATCTCTCCACCGCCAAGGGCTTTGGAGATATCGTCATCCCTCCCACCACCAGTCCCACCGCCCCCACCGGCACCACCTCCAGCGGAGGCGGTCCCACCCAGACCACTAAGCCTCCTGTAACCTCTTCCATCTATTCCACCACCACCATGGAGGTTCTGCCCAACACCACCTACTCTCTGCTGGGCGGAGCAGGCACTACTGGAATCATCGGCAACTTGATCGCGGTCAATGCCCGCTATGATGCCAAGGTCGTAAATAACTTCGGACTAAAAAACAGCGATTTTGAATCTAACGCCCGACTGCTGCTGAATCCCGACGCGTATCAAATTTTTGTCGGCGACAGCACCGCCGCATTGATGCTGGCTGTGCGGACTTCTCCCTACAGCGTCAACGCGGATCTGATCAGTTCCGCTATCCTGGGAGTATCCAAATACAGCACCTACGACGCGGAGCATGTTGGAGCGGTAACGGTAGATTTGTCGGTGCTTCTGGCGGATTCCAATACCCAGACCGAGAACTTCCTGAATCCATCGGAAGGATCCTATACCATTCACCTGCCTATTCCCGCTACCATGCGTTCCATCAAGCTGTTCGCCGCTTCCCCCGTAGACCAGGAGGGACTTCATGAACTGCTGGATGTTACCATTGAAAATGGATATCTCAGCTTTACTACGACCCGTCTGGGTTCTTATGCTATTCTGGGTTTTGCGGAAGCCAAAGCTTCGACTAAGAATGACATTCCCGTACCGCTGCTGATTATCATCATCATCGGTGTTCTCCTGTTGCTTGCCGCCGGGTTGCTGCTGTTCTTTTTCGTCATCCGCCGCCCTCGTGATCCGGATGACGATCTGCCGCCGGATGATGAGTTGCTCGCTGGGGATTGGCATTCGGACGATGATCTCACCATTCTCACCGACGCACCGCCCGCCAGCGAAGAATTTTTGTCGGAAGGACATCCCGGCGATATTCCGGGGGATACGCTGCCTCTGGTTCCTCTGGGCGGCGTACCTGCGGAGCCCGCTCATCCGCTGAAGCCCACCCCACCGTTGGATGATGGCCGGGACATCTACTCCTCCGACAGCAAGCGGCCTTCCTCTACTCCTGATGTGTCATTGGGGTCCTTCGATGAAACCCGGAGACCTCAAAAAAAGGATCCCAAAGATTACGATATTGATCTGTAAAACATGTCTATGCAGAACGGCTCCCGCTCAGGCGGGAGCCGTTCTTTTAAATTGGTAAAGACTACGGCACCTATCTGCGATATCCTGCGTTGTCCCTTTCAGCATGCTTATGGTATGCTTATATCAAACAACTGTTTACCATCTAATCATAAGGAGAATTTATATGGTATTTCGCAGAGCATTATCTCTTTTTTTATCCGCCGTGCTGTTGGGGGCCGCCGGCTGTGCCTCCGGCGACAGCACTTCTTCCCTGATTTCCGCTCCTTCACCATCTGCTCCAGCGACGGATAAAAAAATCGTGTATAATGTGATGATGGATCAAGTGCTCAATTCCACCACCGCCTACAACCAGGATGTATGGCGGCTCATCGCCAGCCTCCAGGGCCTGATCAACCGCAACTTCGCGCAAGGCCAGCCGGCGCTGTACATCGATTTTGATCCTTATGACTTTTCTTGGCTGAATTACATGAAGGAACCCGGCAAAATGCTGGCGGATTATACCGTGGTGAACCTCATCAACCTGCCACAGGTGCTGGACACCTTCAGCGACGTACTACAGACCCACGGTCTGGTACTCTGGGATCCGGCAGTCAATGCTACTGCCAATGTGGCGGCCACCATCTGTGGGGTGGAGGGCTGGCTACCGGTACGCAACGACGAGGCCCCGGAGAGTCTTTGCGGTATCCTCACCGCTCGAGGCATCCCGGTTAAATGCTCCCTGGTGGGAAAGTTTACCGGCGCCGGCCATATCCCAGAAACCGACCGGGAAAGCACTGGGAGCGCCAAATGCGACGCCTATTTATGGGCCATGGATCATTATCTGGAGCGCACCAATCCTGATTTCCTGGCCTACATGCCTGACGGTGCCTCCGCCAATCCGGACGACGACCTGGCCAAAAGCGACGATGTCCGGGACAAGGGGCAACATTCCTGCCTGCCTAATCACGATTACCTCATCGCCAAATCCGCTTTTTTCGTAGATCTATCTCCGGTAGAGGATGAAATCCCCTCCGACGATCCTGCTCAGCCTTTGGGTACCGACACCAAAACGCTGCGTACCCTTCTGGAAGCAATGTATCATCACAACGGCGGCGGCATTATCTACGATGTGGGTTTTATTCCCTGGTGGCTGAAGTACACCAACCACAACAGCGATTCCCAGTATAATCCCAACGAAGTCGAAACCAAGCTGTGCAATCTCTTCGCCTCCTATAACATCGTGCTGGAAGCGGACGCGGCCAATCCCTGTTGGATGACCAACGCTTCGCTTTATAACAAGTATCCGCAGCGCTCCTCTTATCCCAACAACAAACCAGCCGAAATCGAGAAATACGATCCGGATACCGTCTATCTGCTGCTGTACGTTGGGGATTATGACAGTTCCGCCTGGCTGAAGGATAAGATCTATTCCCTGTGGGACACCGACCGGCATGGCGAACGGCCAATTATGTGGAACTTTGATCCCAATCTAGTGGAACGCTCCGCCCCTATCTTCGACTATATTTACGAAAACGCCAGTCCTAATGATTACTTTGCTACCGGAAACTCGGGATGCGGTAACATGAGTCCCCGCCGCTTGTTCCAAGGAGAATACGGCCGTACCCTGCCCGACGGCGGCGAAGCTTGGTATCGGTTCTGCAAGCCTTATTATGATCTCTTCAATCTGGACATCACCGGCTTTCTCATTAACGGCGCTGACCCGCTGGAGGAGCGGGTGATGGATATCTATCAGCGCCTCTCCCCGGCGGGCGTTCTACACAACGATCTGCAATATGACCGGTTTGTCCTGTATAAAGGGACTCCCTTCATTCATCTGATGAACGGCAATGGCCTGGAGATCAATCTTCCGCTGGAACAGAGAGCGGAAGCGGTGACCAATTACCTCTTCCCGGAAATGGTGGATCAGGGCCGGAATTTCGCCGCCTTCCGCACTATCGTGTACACCCTGGAGGAGCTCTATACCCTGCAGGATGCGGTAGTGGAACGCTGCCAGGAATTGGATTCCACCAAAACCTATAAATGGGTGGATCCCTACACCTTTTTTGCCATGGCAAAGGCAAGCGGCACCGGCCGGGTGATGGAATGATGCTACCGCCGGTGAATTCCAGAAATAACGAGGAGGCAACCATGCAGTGGAAGAAAACCGGTGCCGTCCTGTGCGGTGCTCTGCTCACTGTGCCGCTGATAGCGGCCTGCCATTCTGATGCGGACAGGGATACTTCATTCAGTGATGCCGCATCCTCGGCCGCTGTCCCCGCCGATGTCAACGAGGATATTCAGCCCACCATTCATATATCCTTCGCAGCGGATCAATCCGAGAAAACCATCGGCAACCTGCTCAGCGATATGATGGTGTGGAGCTTTCACGGAGATCTCACCTCCGCTGTCCTTGACCAGTCTCCCACCTATTTTCGAGATCAGCTTCCCTTTGTGGAGAACATTCAATTTCTCTGCGCAACCGGCGGCAACGCCCAGCGAGATCTGTTTCAAAATCCTCACGATCGCTCCACTCTGACGGATTACAAGTTCGATGATTTGCTGCTGGCCTGCGAAAATCTGCTGAATCAAGGGGTTAAGCCCATGATAAAGCTGGGCAACGTACCTCTGAAGTTCTGTGTCAAGCCCAATATGGATACCGATATGGGCGTCAACATCAGCCCGCCGGATGACTACGACGCCTATTATGCCTATCTGCGGGCGGCGGTAGCTGCGCTGGCTAAAAAGTTCGGCACAGAAGAGCTGCATACCTGGAAATGGGGTGTATACAATGAATTTGATAATATGGACTGGTTTCTGGCCGGTTCGCCGGAGGAAACCACCCAAGCGTTTATCCGCCTGTATGATCTGAGCGTAGCGGCGGTGGAGGATGTGCTGGGGGTCGGCCAGGCGGATATCGGCCTTCACGCGCTGATGAATCGGCCGGGATATTCCGACTATAAAACGGTGCTGCGTCACTGCGCCACCGGTACCAATACCAGAACCGGCCGACAGGGTACCACCATCAAGCATCTGTCCTTTTCCTACTACATAACCGTCAAGGGCAGCGGCTATCCTTACGGCTGGGCTGTCGGCATGGCCCGGGAGATGCGGCAGTCCCTGGATGAGGTGGGGCTCACCGACGTACGTCTGGGCATGGATGAAGGAAAAGTCTTCGACGGATTCGACGGGCTTCAGGCTGACGGCCGTGTTCTTGGCCGCAGCTACCAGGGACCTCTGGACTTCAGCCTATTCAAAGAGTGTCTGGAAAGCGATATTCAGTGGAGCTGTATGTGGGGCTATTCCACCGGCGGCATGTGGGACGGCCTGCCCATCGTCAGCCGGCACACCGCAGATCTGTTCTATAAAATGGTGGGCAGCCACTATCTTTCCAGCAAGGTTGCCGGCAGTTCTCCCACTGGTGGCCAATTTGTGGACGCCATCGCCGGCATCGACTGGGACAAAAACAAGCTGTATATCGCCCTTTATAACTTCACACCGGACGGGGAGCATCCCACAGGCAGCGATCCGGTAGAAATCCGGATAAGCGGGCTGAATGGTTTGGACGGACAAAAGCGGGTGATCAAAACCCTACTGGATGATAATCACGGCAACTTCTTCGATGACTGGTTACGGGATGTGGAGGCTTCCGGCATCGATACCGGTGGATCCTCCTGGTCCCTGGACGGCCCCTTTTTGGATTGGACCTTCCGTGATCGCCCCCAGCTTCTGCCGCTGTTTGTGAAAAATCGCGCCTCTTATGCAGAAAAAGCCGCCCTTCATCCGGAGGAATACACCGTGGATGTCGAAGAAAGTACATTATCCATCCGAGTTCGTCTCGTCCGCAGCGGCGTCGCCTTCTTTGAAGTGGATCTGTAAAAATTACCGCTGAAGCAGAAAAATGCGGGCCACTATAGTGGCCCGCATCATACAGCAATACTTACGGCTTTTTATAAGCGTTGAACTCCTTCAGTGCGGCGTTGGGCTTCATAAGATCATTGAACAGTCCCCAGGCATTCAATTCTGCATACTGGGGATCACTCTGGAAGGTGGGATAATACTCCGGATAAAAGTAGATACATCCGGACACCTCCGGCGTGTCATTGACGTACTTCAGGAAATCCCGCATCCAGGCCGCCTGCCCTGCAGGATCATAGGGATACCCGATGTCCGGACCGTAAGTGATGGAATCCAGCTTCATGGAAGGATAGACATACTCGCTGAAGATGAACTTCTTGCCCAGGGTGTTTACGCAGAAATCCAGGAAACTGGCGAATTCATCCGTGGTGTAATAGGCCGGCTGGGGCTGACCCACGCTGATATCCCCCTCATGGATCAGATTCCAATAGTAACTGACACCGATCACATCAAAAGGCACGCCGTAATCCACCATCGCCTGATAGAAACCTCGCAGCAGCTTGTTGTCCACACCAAGGCCGAAACAGGAGCCGTGGAGATTGATCTTGGCGTCTGGATCGGCGGCCCTAACCCCTTCCACAGCGGCTGTCAGCAGCTGTGCCTCAATGTTCCACACATTCTCCCGCATCCAGTCAATATCGTTGCGGATATCCAGCCCTTCCGGACGCTCAATTCTTTCATCCGGTCGGAATTCCAGAATCCCCCGCTCTATTTCATTGCCCAGATCATACAGATCAATGGTCAGTCCTTTATCCACATAGTATTGGGTAATATCATAGCAGTATTCCCGCAGCTTTTCGCAGGTTTCCTCCACGGTAAGTCCTTTCCACTCCTTGGGAGCAGGCTGTTCCGCGCCGGAAGCCGCCTCCGGGCTGAGAAAAAGAAATAGATTCTTGCGGAACCCTTTTTCCTGTGCTTCCCGCAGTATTGCCTCCGCGTATTCCACTGTGGACCAGCCCTGCATAGGCAGTGATTTCCAGTCTTCCACCGGAGTCTCAGCCAGCCGCTCGTTATTCTGCATCAGCACGCCGACCCGCACCCAGTTCATACCATTGTCCCGCAGCTGGCCCAGGCAGTCCCAGTCCTCGTTTTCACCCCAGATAGTTTTCCAGAGGTAATCCACCACCGTGCCGCCGAACATCTTGCCGTCATTAAAAATATCGCTGTCCGGGGTCACCACCCGGTCCGCCGGATCGAAGGCCGGCTCGGCAGATGTTGTGGAACTGGCGGTGCCAGTAGATGAACCGTTTCCTCCGGAGGAGGACGCCTCCTCACCGGGCTTGCAGCTAGCAGCAGCCAGCAACAAGGCGCCGCTGGCCAAAAGTGCGGCGATTCGTTTGCTTTTCATGTCGTTTCTTCCTTTCTTTGCTTAGCGATACGCCCTGTATTGCAGCAGCGCATCATTTGGGGTATAGTCTTCCCGAAACAGGCCGCAGGCATTGAGGACGTCGTATCTTTTATCATGGAACCGGGGAGAATATTCAGGGTAAAAATAGATGCAGCCGGATATCTCCGGGGTTTCCATCACCGTTTTCAAAAAATCCCGCATCCAGTCTGCCTGCCCCTGTGGGGTATAGGGATATCCGATATCCTCTCCCGCTCGCCGGTTTTCTGGTCGGTAGCAGGGATAAACGAACTCGCTGAACAGGAAGCGCTTCCCTAGCGTATGGGTGATGAATTCCACAAACTCCCGGCATTCCGCCGTTTTAAAATAGGCCTCGTCGCTGGATTCCTTCTCTGCCGCCAGCGTTCCATGGTCATAAATGTGCACCGTGTCCCAATAATAGCTGACGCCCGCCACATCGTAAGGCACACCGAAATCCGCCATGGCCTGATAAAATCCCTTCAGCAACCGGTTACCGGCTCCTAGAGCAAAACAGGAGCCGTGAAGATTGATTTTTGCATTTGAATCCGCCTGCCGGACTCCTTCGGCAGCCGCCGTCAGCAACACTGCTTCGGTTTTCCAGACATTATCCCGCATCCATTTGATATCCTTCTGAATATCCACTCCTTCCGGAATCTGGATACGGTCTCCCAGGAAGAAGCCCGCGATGCCCCGTTCAATCTCGTTGCCCAGATCGTACAGATCGATTATCAATCCCTGGTCCAGAAAATAACGGGTGGTTTCCCGGCAATAGCATCCCAGCTTTTCGGCGGTTTCCTCCACAGAGAGCCCGCCCCATTCCGGCGGCGCAGGCTGCTGCGCGCCGGAGGCAGCCTTATCGCTGAGGAAGAAGAACAGATTTTTTCGCAGTCCCTTCTCCTGAGCATCCCGCAGAATAGCTTCGGCATATTCCAAAGCGGACCAGCCTCGCTTTTTCTCCAAGCTTCCCCATTGCTCCAATGGTGTATCTGCGAGGAGCGGATCCCGGCAGGTGGTTACCCCCACCCGCACCCAGTTCATACCACAGTCCCGCAGCTCCCCTAGGCAATCCCACTCCGGCTTTCCGCCCCAGATGGTTTTCCACAGGTAATCCACTACCGTGCCGCCCAGCATTTTGCCGCCGGCGAAGATATCGCCGTTTACCATATCCGCACCACACTTTCCTGTTATTTGTATTTGTTGTATTTCTTCAGTGCCGCGTTGGGCAGCCTATCGTCGCCGAACAGGCCGCAGGCGTTAAGGGTATCGAATTCCGCGGAGTGAAAGGTGGGATAATACTCCGGATAGAAATACAGGCAACCCGCCACATCCGGATCATTCATCACATAATCCAAAAACTGTTCCACCCATGCGGCCTGGCCCTCCAGCGTATAAGGAAAACCGATATCCATTCCGGCGGTCAATCCGACGCTTTTGTAGCAGGGATAAACAAATTCGCTAAAGATAAAGGTCTTCCCCAGGGATTTGAAAAACTGCAAAGTGTCCTTCCATTCCTGGGTGGTGTAATAAGGCTCCAAGCTCTGGCCAACAGAGATATCCCCTGTATGAATATCGCTCCAATAATAGCTGACACCGATGACATCGAAGGGGACGCCGAAATCCACCATCGCCTGGTAAAAACCCTTCAGCAGCTTGTTGTTCACCCCCCGGCCCAGGCAGGAACCATGGAGATTGATCTTCGCATCCGGATCTGCTTGCCGAACGCCCTCGGCGGCGGCTGTCAGCAGCTGCGCCTCAATGTTCCAGACATTTTCCCGCATCCAGTCGATGTCTTCCATGATGTTGAGCCCCTCCGGCCGCTGGATCCGTTCATCCGGTCGGAACTCCAAAATCCCCCGCTCAATCTCATTTCCCAAGTCATAGAGGTCGATGTCCAGGCCTTTATCCATAAAATACTTGGTAGTCTCATAACAGTAGTCCCGCAGTCTTTCGCAGGTCTCTTCCACGGTGAGTCCCTTCCACTCCGGCGGCGCAGGCTGTTCCGCCCCGGAGGCCGCTTTATCGCTGAGGAAGAAAAAAAGATTTTTCCGCAGTCCTTTCTCCTGTGCATCCCGCAGAATTGCCTCCGCGTATTCCAAGGTGGACCAGCCAAAGCCGCTGACGCTCAAATCGCCCCAATCCTCCACTGGAGTGGAAGCCAGCTGCTCATTGGATTCCATCAGCACCCCCACCCGAACCCAGTTCATCCCGTTGTCCCGCAGCTGGCCCAGGCAATCCCAATTTTCATTGCCGCCCCAGATGGTTTTCCATAAATAATCCACCACCGTACCGCCCAACATCTTACCGCCGTTGAAAATATCGCTATCCGCCCTTACCACCCGGTCTGCCGGATCAAATCCGGACGCATCGGAGGAGGTATTGTCCACCACTTCTCCAGTGGAAGAACCGGCAGTTCCCGCCGAACTGTCCGTCAGGGATGAGGAACCCCCACCGGAACATCCGGCCAGCGCCAAAAGGCAGCCGACAGTCAATCCACTGATCCATCTTTTCCACTTCATCATCTGTTTCTCCTTACTTTAATTGGGATTTCAATGCGGACAGTATCGTCCGTTTTGGATATATTCAGGCGGCACATCCGCCATTGGAGGTATGCGCATTGTATCAGATCATCTCTCTTAACGGTCCCTGGCGGCTCTGTTCCGAGCGGCTGAAGGGTCCGGTTCCCGCTGTTGTGCCGGGAAGCGTACTGACCGATCTCGCCAGGGAGGGCGTCATCGATAATCCTTTTTATCGAGACAATGAAGACATCGCCCGGGAGCTTTCCTACGAAGATTACACCTACTTCCGCTCTTTCGAGCTTCCGGAGAAGGTTCTGGATGCCGACCGATTGGAGCTCTGCTGCGACGGTCTGGACACCCTGGCTGAAATCCGCGTCAACGACCGGCTGATCGCGGCGACGGACAACATGCATCTGGCCTATCGACTGGATATCAAACCTTTGGTAACAGCGGGGGAAAACACCCTGGAGATTCTCTTCCGCTCCCCCTCCCAATATATTCAGGAACGGCAGGCCCGGGGGGATATCCGTTTTGTGGTGGACGGCGGTATGTGGGGCAACGAGTATATCCGCAAAGCCCACAGCGCCTTCGGCTGGGATTGGGGTCCTCAAATGCCGGATGCCGGTATCTGGCGGGATATCCGCATTGAAATTTCCCATACCGCCCGGCTGGGAGACCTGCGGATTGAGCAGATTCATAAAACCGGTGCCGTGGATGTGGAATGCCGGGTAACGGCGGAGGCTTTTACCGATGCGGAACTCTATGTGGAAGCGCTGCTGACTGCTCCAGATGGCAGCGAGGTGAAACGGCTGACAGTGAAAGCGGAAGGGGCGGGAACCTGCTTTGCCTTCACGGTGGAAAATCCACAGCTCTGGTGGCCCAATGGATATGGCGCCCACCCGCTGTACACGCTCACCGTAGAACTGTTGTCCGGCGGCAAATCTCTGGATCGGATAGAAAAACGCATCGGTCTGCGCACCGTGGGTATCAGTCGGGAAAATGATCAGTGGGGGCAGGAATTCTGCCTGATGGTTAACGGGATCAAGCTGTTCGCCATGGGCGCCAACTATATTCCCGAGGACAGCCTGCTGGGGCGCTTGACCCCTGAGCGGACCCGCCGACTGCTGGAGGATGCGGTCTGGGCCAACTTCAACACCATTCGGGTTTGGGGCGGGGGCTACTATCCTCCCGATTATTTCTACGATATCTGCGATGAGCTGGGCCTTCTGGTCTGGCAGGACTTCATGTTCGCCTGCAATGTCTATGATCTGACCGAAGATTTCGCCCGCAGTATCCGGGAAGAAGCGGTGTATCAGGTGCGGCGGCTTCGGCATCACGCCAGTCTGGCGCTGTGGTGCGGCAATAACGAAAACGAGATGGGCTGGGCCGACTGGAATTTCGAAAGCGTCAGCAGCAAAAAGCACAAGGAAGAATACCTGATTATGTTTGAGGAAATTCTTCAACAGGTGACGGCGGAAGAGGATGGAGGCCGCTTCTATTGGCCCTCTTCTCCCTCATCCGGCGGCGGCTTCGTGGATACGCTCCGGGAGGATATGGGCGATACCCATTATTGGGACGTTTGGGCCCAGGATCATCCCATCCGGGAATACCGGGAGCATTTCATCCGCTTCTGCTCGGAATTCGGTTTTCAGTCCTTTCCCTGCCTGAAAACAGTTGAATCCTTCACCCGACCGGAAGATCGGAACATTTTTACTCCGGTTATGGAACTGCATCAGAAAAAGGGACCGGCCAACGCCAAAATCCTTCAGTATCTGATCCAACAGTACCGGTATCCGACCAGCTTCGAAGCGCTGCTTTACGGCTCTCAACTGATGCAGGCGGAGGCTATCCGATGCGCGGCAGAGCACTTCCGCCGTCATCGCGGCCGCTGTATGGGCGCCCTGTATTGGCAGTTCAACGACTGCTGGCCGGTGGCCTCCTGGTCCAGTGTGGACTATTACGGTCGCTACAAGGCGCTGCATTACATGGCTCGGCGTTTCTTTGCTCCTATAGCGATATCTGCGGAAGACGACGGTCCCCGGGTCCGGCTGACGGCGGTCAACGAAACGATGACCGATTTTGCCGGACGGCTGTCCTGGCGGCTGCGGGATCCCTATTCCCGCGTTCTGCAGGAGGAAGCCTGTCCGGTTTCCCTGGCGCCGTTCTCCAGCAGCTGCTTCGCCGAGCTGGATTATAGCGATATTCTGCATTCAGAGCGGCATATCGAACGCCGGTTGTATCTGGACTATACCCTGGAGGATATGCAAGGAGAGAAGGTCGGAGAAGGCACGGTTCTCTTCTGCCCGTCGAAAAGCTTTGAATTTGCTGATCCCCGTCTCTATGTCCGCATGGAGGAACGGGAGGATGCATACGCCGTCACATTAGAGGCGGCGGCCTTTGCCAAATCAGTTTGTCTGGATCTTCGTCATGCGGACGGCCGCTTTTCGGATAACTGGTTTGATCTCCATGCGGGTGTTCCCAAAACGGTGCTGCTGCGCAAGGCTGATCTGTCGCAACCGTTGGATGCGGCCCATCTGCGGGCGCAGTTGACGGTACTCAGCGTTTACGATATGGATAAATAATATTTTCCTACCTTCGCGGGCCGGAACCATTTTAGCGGTTCCGGCCTTTCCGCAGCCCGCAGCGGAAAACACCCCGTAAAAAAGGATACAAAAAGGCCCCGGCTGCTTCTCGGCGAAACGATGCCTGCTATCCGCCTGTTTCACTGAAAATCGCCGGGGCGTTTATGTTCCTGCCGAACGTCACTCCTTATCCGCAAAAGCGCGCATCGCAATCTGTCCCAAAACAAAAGTCATCAGGAAGAGCACGACGGCAATGGCGGACGCATACCCCAGCTGGAAACGGTTGAAGGCGTAATCGTACAGATGTCCCACAATCGTCAGTCCCTCGTTATTAGCGCTGGGCAATCCGGCGAAGGTTACGGCGATATCGAATACCGCGAAAGCGCCGGTGATGGAGTTGATCACTCCGAACAGCAGCTGGGGCTTCATGGAAGGAATGGTGATGTACCACAACTCCTGAAAAACATTGCTGATTCCATCGATACGGGCGGATTCATAATGATCCTTAGGCACGTTCTTCAGGCCGGCCATAAACACCAGAAAACCGGTGCCCATACTAGTCCAGATGGATATAATCACAATCACCGGTAAGATAGTGTTGGCATCCATATTCCACAGCACCGGGCTGTGTACCAAACCGGTGTTCAGCAAAAAATTGTTCAGCCAGCCATGGGAATCGGCGGAAAAAAAGTTACCCCAAATGGTGGTCATCGCCACGCTGCTGACAATGGAAGGCGCATAAAAGCAGAGGGCAAACAGCCGCTTGAACTTCAGAGAATCGATAACCCAAGCAAACAGGAAAGAGGCGATATAGCCGATAGGTCCGGTGATCAGCACGAAGATCAGAGTGTTCTTCATCGCCTTCATGAACACTTCGTCCTTGACGAAAAGGTTCCGGTAGTTGACAATCCCCACCCACTCAGAAGGCTGTATCATATTGTTGGAGGTCAGGCTGGTATATACCGCAATAAAAATTGGGACGATGGTGAAGGCCGTAAAGAGCACGGCAAAGGGCAGCAGAAACAGATAGGCTCTACCGTCCTGATTATACCACCTGCGCAAGACGCGTCCTGCGGATAACCGGCTGTGCTGTGCTGCGGCTTGAGTCATATACAATGCCTCCTAAGTTGGGAAAAGGACCGGCAGCCGGCCGGCTACCGGTTCCTTTCGCGATAAATCATAAAGCTCACTTATTGGCGGCGTACCACTCGTTGACCTCTTTGGTCACCTGTTCGCCGCCCTTCTGCATCCAGCTGGATACCCAGGTGTCGAAATAACTGACCGGCTGCTCACCGGTGACGATGGCGTTGAACATGCCGATCTCCTCCCATTGAAGGGTGGTGGCGCGGGCCATCATGGTGGGGGTCTGCGGACCAGTGAAGAGCTCCATCTTAATCATGTCGTTGTCTAGATAGTGGTTGATGACGCCGAAAGTGGAGTTTTTGGAGCCATAATTCATATAAGCGCCCCAGTTCACGCTGTTTTCCTCACCGTTGAAGAACGCCTCCACCCGCTCGTAATCCACCTTGGCGGAATGCGGAAGCGCTGATTTTTCCATTTCGCCCTTAATCACCTTCTGAATATCTTGATACCGGGTGATATACGCGTCGGGAGCACTGCAGGAATTCATTACCGCCCACTTGTGGCGGGAATGGCCGTCGGTAGTGTCGTAGAATTTGCTCCAGTCCTCGCCTGTGCTGGTGCCGTGCCTGAGCTCCATGTTCTGCATTTTGAAGAGCGCCTCCGGATGCTCAAAACCTTTGCGGACCGCCATTTTGGAACCGGTGGCGGTACTGCGCAGATACTGCACTACCGGCTGATCGTCGGAAGAATAGATGGGATAGAACTTCAGCTTGTCGCCCAGAGTATCGCTGAGGGTATCCCAGTTGGCGGCGCCCCAGAATCCCTGGAAAGCCACACCGACCTTGCCAGATTTGATATCCGCCTGCACGGCCCAGCGATCTTTTTCGGTGTAGTTGGGATCGATGTAACCCTTGGCATAGAAATCGGCCAACACGCCCAGCGGCTTCTTCATCGCGGCCTGGGTCGTGCCATACGCCAGCTTGCCGTCCTCCCCTTCGATCCAACGGCCGAGATCCGCATGATAGGCGCTGAAGAAACCAGCAATATCCGAGACGCCTTTTAGAATCCCATCGCCGGCCATGTTATCAATAGCCAGGCCGTAAGTATCGTTTTTGCCGTTGCCGTCCGGATCCTTGGTGGCAAATTCCTCGATGATGGTGAGAACATCCTCCCAGGTGGTGGGTTCTGGCAGACCCAGGTTATCCAGCCAGTCGGTGCGGATGGCGACGTTGTCGATGGAATCATACACCACGTCCAGCTTGGGCAGCGCATACAGCTTGCCGTCGTTTTTACAGGAGTTGAAAAGCACACCGTTGTCATACTGATAGTATTTTTTGGCGGTCTCTCCGGCATATTCATCATAGAGAGAAGTCAGATCCGCCAATGCGTCGGAAGCCACCATGGTGGTGATCATATTGCTGTCCACCATGAAAACATCCGGCAGGGTCTGGGAAGAAAGCATCTGGGAGAGTTTGTTGTTGTATTCGTAAGCGCCGATGGCCCCAGCGGATTCAATCTTGATATTCAGCTCATCCAAATAGGCCTGGGTCCAAACGTTGTTGTCCCAGGAGGAACCGTCTGGAAAGGTGGTAACGCCGTCGTCCATGAAGAGAACCTTGATGGTCACCGTCTCTTCAAAAGGAGCCAAATCTTTGGAGGTGCTGGTATCGGTGCTGCCCGTATCGCTCTCCTTGCCGCCGCCCGAGCAGGCGGCAAGGCTGAGAGCGCAGAGGGCTGCCATAATCCCGCCGGCCACGCGAAAGCATTTTTTCATCAGGTGTTCATCCTTTCTGTGTCATGGATTAATCAGACGCGCCGCCCTTTTTCTTCTTAATGATCACATAAGCTGCTATGCCGCCGCCAATGACTACTACCGCAATCACAATTCCCACAACCGCTCCTACCGGGAAGGCGCTCTTATCCTCATCCTGGTCTTGACTCTGAGTGGCCTTGGTAGTGGACCCGGCAGCCGTCGTTGTGCTGTCCGCCGGTTTCTCCGTAGTGGGTGCCTCGGTGGGCGCGGCGGTTTCGGTGGCTGCAGGCTCTGTGGGAGCGGGCTGAGTCGGAGCAGGTGTCGTGGGTTCCGGAGCGTCAGCGGATCTCGCTTTAAAGAACTCGACGATATCCACGCCGTCAGCCTTCAGTGTGCCGCTTTCCGGATCGCAGGTGAAATCCTTCGCCAAAAAGAAATTGTCCAGATAGATCTGCTGTCCCTTATAAGCACCCATCTGCCCGGCGTCAATCCGAACCAGGATCTGTTTGATCTGATCAAAATCCAGCTGAATATTGCCGTTTCCATTGGCGTTGTCCGAAACCCGGACAAAAACGTCGGTGCTGATCTTAATACCCGCGTAGGTGTGCATCCAGTCGCCGAAGCCCATGCCGCCCCAAGCGGAGCCTTCATCCGTAATATAATACTGGGGTTTGCCGTCCACCGTTTTGGTACGGGGATATCTCCATCCATTGGTGAAGTTCTGTTTCTGCCCCCAAATTTCTCCGTCCTTGTCCACTAGATACATCTGATATACAATGGTTGCGCCGGGATCGGCGTTACCGAAATAATTGATCAGTATACCGTCTTTATAGGCGGTCCAATCCTGTTTGTCCTCTGGAACGTTTATGTAAATCTGCTGCCAGGTGTCATCGCCGGCCTTTGACTCGCCGGAGACAATCTTCAGATTGTTCTTATCCCCGCTGCCCTTATCATTGGCATCGCTGGGAGCTTTGTATGCCTCGCTCACTTTAACCTCCGGCATTACCACACCGCCGATTGAGCCGATTCCACCCTCCGCTAGATCGGTGCCCACTTTATAGGATTCAAAATCCTGAATAACAAAAAGATCCGCTGCTGCGCCGGCGTTCATACCGCCCATCACGCCAGTTGCCAGGACTGCAGCCAGTAGAATAGATGCCGCTTTTGTTCCGAGCTTCAATGCAATTTCCTCCTAATTGTAAGGAACGAGCCGCCGCCGAAAGATTCTTCACGGCGGCGGCCGCTCTCTTTACCTCATGATGTACATTCTGCGAAGGAAAACAAAACAGGAGACTTATTTTTTCTTCTTAGTAATCATCAACACAGATGCAGCGCTGAAAGCCGCCAGTAAGACGCCCATGGGAATCAGCACATTACCGGTTTCCGGCGTACTGGAACCGCCGCTCTCATTTTCGCTCTCGTCTTTGCTTTCATCTTTACTTTCTTCTTTGCTTTCGTCGGTACTGTCATCCTTACCATCGTCCGGTGCTTTCAGCGCGGCTTCATCAACCGGCCAATGCTCGGCATCCCAAGAGATCAGGCCATCCAGAACCAGCTCGCCGCCAGCCTGGATGTCAACGGTGTTGCTCAGCAGCATATCATCCAAATAAACCGTGCCGTCTTCCACTGTGTTACCGCTGTTATTCAGCACAAGAATAATCTGCTTAATATCCTTGAGCTTTTCTGCGGTCAGCTTATCGTTCTTGTCCTGCAGATTGCTCAGATCACTGAGTTTGAAGCTGATGAATTTATCTTTGTAAATGTCAAAACCCATCATGCCCCAGCCGGATTTCTCCGTCTTTGCCGTCCAGCCGTTGCTGTAGTTGCCATACATATAGGTGCACTCGTTCTGACCGAAGGAGTAGGTGACGCCGTCGCCGTCCACCAGACGAACCACCACAGCTATATTTTTGTTTTCCGCAACCTTTAAACTCGCGGTACTTACCGCCATGGTCAGCCAACCGTCCGCATAAGCGGACCAATCCTGAACGGATTCGGGCACGTCTACAGCCACCTGAGCCTCGGTAAGACCGGCTTTGAGATCCAGTTTAAGAGCCTTGCCATTTCTATCGGCCATCCAGCCGGTGGACGCCACATTGGATACGGTGAGTTTATCTCCGCCCGCCGGGACCGAATATCCCTCATCATATTTGTCGAAAGAACGGATCAATTGCGGAATTTTCAGATCTTCCGCGTTCGCACCAAAGGCGGCCGCCGCCATCATGGATACAACTGCTGTGGATGCCAAGACTTTTTGGAACCAATGCTTCTTCATGAAATGACCTCCTATACAAATTTATTACCCTTTATTAGAACAGCCGGCCCCGGAATGCCAGTAGACATATTTGCTAAAATATAACAAACTCTCCTGATATTCCATCAACCATTTGTCTAATTTAATATTAAATAATTTAACACCCGCGTGCAATTCAGAATAATTGACATCATAGACTAAAAAGCACAAAATCCGCATTCATTCTCGCAGAAGGCGATAAATTACCACCGCGGCCGCAGAAATGACAATGCTGTCCCGACCGATAGGCGCTGTGCTGATCTTTGCCAGATGGTCTTCCCGCATAATACAGGTATGGGCTACTGTCTCTTTCAGATGGCGGAGAAGCAGAGTCGGATGATAATCGGTGAAACCTGTCAGGAGTACTGCGTCCAGATCCAGCACATTCAGTACGTTGATAATTCCCGCCGCCAGATATTCCGCTTCCAGGCGAATGATATCCAAATAAAGGGTTTCTCCCAATTCTGCCCGATCCACGATTTCCTTCCAGCTTTTCACCGCGCCGCCGCGTTCGGCACATGCCTGCAGGATAGCTTTCTCAGATGCGTACATCTCCAAACAGCCGGTATTGCCGCAGCTGCACCTCGGTCCGTGCATATCAATACTGACATGTCCGATTTCGCCGCCCAATCCTTTTTTGCCGGTAACCAGCTGATTATTGAGGATAACGGATCCGCCGATGCCGTCATACATGGTGATATGTAACATATTGGCATAATCGTTGCCCCAGCCCAGCAAATTGTCATATAGAGCCAGACAGTTCTTCTCCAGAAATACGTCGCAAGGCAGTCTTTGCTTCAGCCTCTCCACCACCGGGTAGCGGTGCCACCCTTCAAAGTTAGGGGGATTGAGAATCACGCCCTCCTTGGAATCCACGGGCCCCGGCGCGTTGACCCCCACCCCCAGAATTTTTCCGGGGTGACCGCCATGACGCCGGGTCATCTCCAGAATACAGGAAGCAGCCCAGTCCACTATTCCATCCGGCGTTTCTCCGTCCATAGGGCGTTCTTTTTTGTCCAGCAGATTACAGCGAAAATCCGTCATACACACACAGCAGAATTCCCGGCCGATCTGCAGGCCGAATACCAGGTATTTGTCCGCGTTGATCTCCAGCATAGCCTTGCGTCCAAAACTAGCGGTCTCTAAAATATACCCTTCCTCAATCAGTTCTTCCGTGATGATAGAGATAGCGGCCGGCGTCAGATTGGTCCTGCGCGCCAACTCCGCCCGGCATTCCGGAGCCTTGTACAACTCCCGCAGAATGAACTTCCGGTTAAACTCCTTCATATAGGATAAATTACGCGCCTTCACCGCCGTCACCCTTCTGCTTGTACTGTTTTTGAAATTCACTGGGACTCATATTTGTGAATCGTTTAAAAAAATAGGAAAAATACCGGGGGGTGCCATAACCGACCATCTGGCCGATGTCCTTGATCTGATAATCGGACTCAATCAGCAGTTGCTTGGCTTTTTCCATCCGGGTTCTCTCAATATAATCGTAGAGATTCATTCCGGTTTTCTTGCGGAAGAGCCGGGACAGATAAGAGGGATTGTAGTTAATGACATCGGACAGCTTCTGCAGGGAAAGATCACTATCCAGGTGGGTGTGAATATAGGTTTTCAGCCGCTCGATGTGATCCTGATCCTCCTTCTCGGGAGCCGGTTTATCCGATTGGATCAGCATACCGTCCAACATATCCCGGATACAGTCCGCCAGCTGGTCCGTCTCCACCGTCTCCTTTCGCAGGAGAACCTGCGCGGCGTCTACCTGATGTCCCAGACGATAGCGATTGTCCAAATCGAGCGTAGCCAGGAAGATTTCCGACATCCAAGCGGTGAAAATCTCTCTGAGTTTTTCCCGATCATCCGTAAGCTCAATCAATAGCTCCCGCATCTCTTTTTCCATCAGACGAAGGCACCGTTTATCCCGATCGCAAACCGCCTGGCGTATTCTGTCGCGGACACAGTCTGTTCCGCTGTTCAGAGACAATTCCATCGCCGCATTCAAAGTCTTCCCTCCCTTCAGGACAATTCACGCAGTCCAAATTTGACAAAACTGTAACCCTCTCGCCAACCGTCACCCATAAAGGAACGGCTGAAGGAGTCCGGCTCCACCTGATAGCATTCTCCATCCTTCATGTGAAAGGGGCCCAGCAGATTGCGGTTGCCGGAAACCAAGGTAATGGCAATGCGATTCTCTCCCCGACGTAAATAGGGCGTAACATCCAATGGACCGACATCCCACAGCCACTCCCCCGCTTCCTGTCCGTTGACAGTCAGCCGCAGCACAGCGGCATAAGGCGGAGCCAGTTCAATACGGACCGGAACGCCGTCCCATACCACTGTCTGCTCCAGGGTGAGCGAACCGGAAAAGCAAAGGAAGCCTTGCTCCGTTAGGCTACCCTGCCGAACGATCTGGGGTTTAGCGCCGATGTAGAAGGGACCATCACTGAACAGCGAATTTTTCTCACCCTGGATAAATGTGCCATTGCTGTATACCCCAAACGGCCCGATGACATACAAGCTTTCTAGTTCGGTATCATATGTGCGCATATTTTTCTCGACTTCCATCCGATCCGCCTTGTTATCATAAGCACGGTAGAAGTCCTCGGTCTGATGAAAGCGGGTGCTGATCTCAATCTCATTGATTCCCTCCCGGAACAACCGTCCCGCCGGCAGGGTGCGAAAGCTTTTGTCCACAAACCAGCCGTCCGGCTTTCCATCAAACAAAATACCGTTGATCCAGATCTCTCGCTTCTCCACACTTTCGCAGACTAAACGCAGCGCAGCCGGATCGGGCATCTCCCGGATTTCAAACCGGAAGCACATGCGCAGACCGCCTTCATATCGGCGGGCCACCAGCTGTTCCATCAGCTCGCACACTTCCGTCTCCGGCCGCCAATTCGTATCCCCAGCCAACTGATAGCAGCATTTATCCAGTGTCAGCGCATTGTCGGTCATGGCGGAAACCCGCCATTCCTCTTTTAGAGGAAGAATTTGCTCCGGCAGCTTCACGGGGGCTTTCGCTGTCAGATCCTCCGCAGCGATGAGCACCATCGTCTGAGCAGGCCCAAAATGCAGAAACAGCTCCCGGCCCTCTTGCGTCGCTGTGGAATCCGCCGCCGTCAGCTGCAGATTATCCAGATTCAACAGGACCAGCGGGCGGGGATCCCGTAACTGGAGGTGGATATCCGCCGGTTCATGTCGCCGGCTGTTCATCAGGACATAAGCCGTATGGCTCTTAAAATGTCGTATTGCTGCCGCAATTTCCGTCGCCCGGCTGTTATCTTTATGCCGTGCCGTCACCCGGTTGAAGCCATAAGACGCCAGCAGCCTATCCAATTCATCCGGCGCTGGGAACTGCGTCTGCATGCGCAGCCGCTTCAGTTCCAGAGACTTTTCCCCTTCCACCATTTCTGGGAAGGCGCCGAGGCTGACAAGAGGTATTCCTGCCTCCGCCGCCTGCAGAAGCAGTTCCAGGGTGGAAGCCTCCAGGGAGATCATGCTGGGGAGAAGAACCATTCCATAAGACATTTTGCCTACTCTCAGACGGTTTTTCTCCACCTTTCCCATCTCTCGGAGAATCCCCTCATCTCCCAGATGAAAACACAGCTGCCGATGACACAGATCGCCCACTGTCTGAAAGAATGCCTCATCCAGTTTCTCCACTGGCGGGCATTTCCAGCCGCCATCATAGGCAATCCAGGCGCTGCGCATGGGATGCAGCAGCAGGAGATCCGGCCGCTCCTCTCCATCCGACAATAGCTTGCCCAATCGGGCGAAATAATCATTGAAACGGCGATATTCCGGGAACCAAGGCAACTGAGTGAACATCGACGGGGGATAATCCCGTTTGCGATTTCCCCGGATAGAATAGCCCTCCAGATGCTGGCACATTTTGTTGACGCCATAAATGTACTGCCATTCCGCCACCCACTTGAGATCCTGCGGCGTGGCGTCCCATCCCGTTTTCGCAAACATTTCGGAGAGCACAAAGGGTCTGCCTGTTTGCGCGGCGACGGAACCAGCCTGCAGAGGAGTGACCGGGCTGGGCAGACAGCGCCCCAGCCAATCGATTCCCGGCTGCTGCATATGGGGATACAGAGGCATCACCCCTGCTGTACCCCGCATCTGAACATCCATGCTGTCTTCCAGCATAGCGTGACCCGTCAGCTGGCAGTGATGGTTTTCACACCATTCATATACCTGCCGACCGAAGCTGTCGGCATAAAGGCGGCTGGCCATACGGTAATACGCGTAACGAAAACGTTCATATCCCCGACAGGGCAGGAACAGGTTGATCAGCCCTTCCGCCACCTCCTCCCCCGTATCCCGGCGGAACTCCTCCGGAAAGACCGTGGACCAGGGAATCTCCCGGGAAAACTGAGGTTCATCGGTGAAAAAGCCCTTGGCCGCCTTTTGAAAATCGTCGGCGAACCGCTCATAGTAGCGATCATAAGTGGAGGCGATAAACGCCTTTACACAGGCGGGATTCAAAACATCCACATAGTAAGCTGTGGTACGGGTATACACGGCATATATCTGGCATCCCGGAGAGGCGGCGGGATTCTCACCGAGGCAGGCGGCTTCTCCATCCTGCCCAACAGCATAATAGCCCAGTACGGCTTCTCCGTCTTCCGGCAGGGACAAGGGATTTCCCTCTGGACATTCCTCGCAGCACAGCCAGCGCAGATGATAGACAGGATCCGCCGCTGCTACAGCGCCGCCGCCAAAACCGCTGGGCCAGCCCTTCTCATCATAGAACCAGGCATGCATATCCTGCTTTTCCGCTTCGTCTATGCAGGCGCCTATGCAGTTCATCCACGCATCGTCCATATATGGCGTCAGCAGGCCGCCACGGGCGTGCATGATAAAACCACCGATGCCTGCTTCCTTCATGGCACGGATTTGTTCCCGCAGTTCCTCCGGCTCCAGATTGTCGTTGAAGGACCAGAACGGCGTGCTGCGATAAGCCGTCCCTGGATTTTCCAATTCTTTCATCCATTGTTCAATCACGTTGCCTCATTCTCCCTCTCACGGGACCAGATGCCGGCCTTTTCCGCCATGCTGATATACCAATCAGCATCAAAAACCGGATAACCCGCCAGATAATGATTGCGGAAGGAAACACCGTCAGCGGTGGTCCATTCCAACAAATACATGGTGCGATAGGTGGAACAGCAGCGGGCATACAGCACGCAGGTTTTGTCTCCTGCCCCCACCGCGGCAGTGCCGGAAGCGGCGATACTGCCGTCGGTAAGATCCGTGATGGTATAGGTGCAGGTCACAGCTTCCGCCGTGTCATTGCAAATGAAGGCCTTCCGATCCCAGCCTTCCGGCTCGGTCATGATCAGACAAACGGGCTGTTGCGCGGACCGGATATAGGAAAAGGCAATCTTCTTACGGAAATAATAGTCCACCACCGCGTCGGAGAACTGCGGCCAGCCATCCAGCAGATTCCACCAGATCAGTCCGGTTTTCCGCCACTTTTCCACTCGGAACCGCTCAATGAAATGCTTCATTGCCTCCGCCTGCACAAACTGACTCAGCAAGGAAAAGCGCTCCAAGCTACCTGGCTTTTCCCCGAACATCTCCTGGACCTGATCGGCCATGAGGCCGATGCGATAGTTAAAATTGCCGTAAGGATCTGCATAAGGCGCCGTAGCGTGACAGAGCCATTCCGGGTTATCCTCATGGGGCCACAGCCGGTCCTTGGAGATAAACTTTTCAATAGAGTCCGGCGACGGACAGCCGTGATAGCCGATCTCGCTGGCAAAGGAGCAGGGGGATTGATCATAATAAGCACTTTTGAAGTAGTTGCGGGGCCCCCAAAGATGATCCTCCGCATAATAGGGCATGGGGAAATGGCTCATATAAGGGGAGCTCGGCAGATAGGACCTGCCGGGATCCTGCTTGAGCAGCACAGCTGGGATTACCTCACGGGTGATCACATTCCGGTTGGGATCCAGATTGCCGTAGCCCTGGCAGATATTGGTGAAGAAATCGCATTCGTTGTCTCCGCTCCATATCGCCAGGGAGGGGTGCTGCCGCAGCCGTTTGACAATGCTCTCCGTTTCCTGCCGGATTCGGTTCAGGAAGTCCGGATCGTTGGGATAAAAGGCGCAGGCCATGGCAAAATCCTGCCACACCAGGATACCCATCCGGTCGCAGGCGTCGAAGAAGGCATGATCCTCATAGACGTTGCCCCCCCAACAGCGGGCCAGATTGCATCCGCTTTCCTCCAGCAGCCGCAATGCCTCCGGCAAACGCCGGGCATCCCGGGAATGATAAGCGTCCAGCGGTACCCAGTTAGTGCCCATGACGAAGATCGGCCGGTGGTTGACCAGGATGCAGAATCCCTCCTCCACATCTCCCGGCCCCCGGGGATCCCGCAGAGTGCGATCGATTTCCACCACCCGGATACCCAAGGAAAAGTTCTTTTCATGGAGGAGGATGCCGTTTTGCAGCAGCTCCACCTTTACGTCGTATAATGCGGGATCGCCGTAGTTTTTCGGCCACCACAGCCTGGCGCCGCCGATGCCGAAGTACACCACACCGGCGATGAAGGTGACCATCCGGGTTTCGCAAAATCGGCTTTCACCGCAGATTCCGGAAAAGCGAATTTCCATGTTCTCCAGGTAATCCAGTTCCGTCTTCAGGCGATAGAACAGCCGCATGGAGGCGGTACCGCCCTCACCGCTGACGGCGGTGCAGTCCATATACACCTCTTCCAGCCGGGTTTTCTCCCGCCGTTCCAGCCGGACGCCCCGCCAGATACCCAGAGATACCGCTCGGGGCATAATGTCCCAGCCGTACATATGGGGGGCCTTGCGCACATACATAGATTCGGTGTTATAGGGCAACCCACCGTCCAATGGGGTGTAAGGATATTGACGGGCCTCGATGCAGGTGGGGCGAAGATGGACGACCAGCTCGTTTTCCTCCTGGAGAAGAGCGGTGACATCCGCCTCGTGGGGAATCAGCATATTATCCGCTTCCAACACCGGTTTTCCGTTGAGATAGACGGCGGCATAGGTATCCAGTCCCTCAAAAACCAGAAACCAGTCGGCATTCGCTCGGACCTCCGGGACGGAAAACCGGCGATAATAAACGGCATGATAGCTTTCATAACGATGGAAGCTATAGATATTTTCACCGAAAAAGGGATCTTTTTTCTCGACACCCTCCCGGACCAGATCCAGTTCCAGATTTCCCGGCACCTGTGCATCGATCACCTGAGGAAAAGCCTCTTCAATCTCTGCGATGGACCTCAGATGGTCCTCCCCTTTCATGCTGCAAAATGCGTTGTGCGGCAGGCACGCCATTTTCCACGCACCATTCAGATCCAGTTGACAACTCAAGCGATACCCCTCCGAACTTTTATCATTTATTCCACCAAACCAGTGAACTCAATACCGGCTATAAAACGGCGCTGCAGAACGATATATACCAGGAGTATCGGCAGCATGACCAGCACGATGCCGGCCAATACCACGCTCTGGGTAATAGCGGTGCCGTTTACCAGACCCTCCAGACTCTCAAAGGCCGACTTGGAGGCTTCCAGCAGGGTAGGAAGCCGGGCCGCCACCGGCAGCATTTCCGTTTTGGTGATATACAGGGTGGACTCCACATAGTCGTTCCAATGCCACACCATACTGATGATCACACTCACCAAGGTCATGGTCCGGGACAGGGGCAGGATGATCTTCAGATAGGTGCGGAAGGTGCCGCAGCCGTCGATATAAGCCGCGTTCTCCAACTCCAGGGGCAGCGTCTGATAATACTGCCGGAAGATAAAGATAAAAATGCCGCCCCGCAGACCAAAACCCAAAAACGTGGGGACGATCAGCGGCAGATAGGTATTGTGCCAGCCGAAAATGCCGAACTGAACATACAGCGGAATGGAAATCACCTGGGTGGGAACGATGATGGAAAGCAGAAGAATCAGCAAAAAAATCCTTTTGCCCGGAGCGGTGGTCCGGGCGAAGCCATAGCCGATAAAAGAGGCGGCCAGCACATGGCCGATGGTGGGCAGAATGGTGACGACCAGAGAGTTCACCACATAGTGGGCATAGTTGAGATTCTTCCACGCCAGTACATAGTTCTGAAAATAAAACTCGGTAGGCACCCAGTTAACCGCTGTGTTCATCAGGTCCGCCGGAGATTTCAGAGAGTTGAGGATCATAAACACAAAGGGATAAATAAACACAAAGGCGATGTCCAGCAGAAAGATATACAGCGCCAGGCGCGATACCACATAAACCAGCTTTTTCACCGCCGCCTTGCGGCTTTTTTTCCGCCGCACCGGCGCCGTTCCTACAACGGGAGCGCCGGCGGAGGTGCTGATGTTGTCATTCATTTGGCAATCCCACCTGTTCTCAGCTTAGACCGCTGGACCCGTGGCTTTTTTCCCGGCTTCGCCTTCCGGTCCAGCTTGTTGATAAAGCATGTGTTGAACATCACAATCACCACCACCAGCAGCACCAGGACGAAGAGCATATAAATCCACGCCATGGCGGTGGCATAGGTATACTGCGACTGTTCGTTGGTCATCTCCATGATGTAGCTCAGCAGCGGATTGGTTAAATCGGTGAAGGCATCCACGATGGTGTACACCACGCATACCAGAATCATCGGTGAGATCATGGGCAGAGTGATTTTGAAAAACATCTCCCATTCGGTGGCGCCGTCCACCCGAGAGGATTCATACAGAGAGTTGGAGACTCCCTGCAGCGCCGAGAGGAAGAGCAGAATCTGCAGGCCCATCCTCCAGAACATAATCACCAGTTCCCGGAGGATATCGCTGATCACGCCGGAAAGCTCCTCACCCAGCATGTTCTGAAAATCTATAGGCAGTGTGATACCTCGAAAAAAATCCACCTGCCCCGGATCGTTACCCAATCCCAGCAATAGGTTGAGGACAAAGCCTGTGCCCAAAAGGAAAGGCAGGAAGAACAGGGCGCGGAATAAACCTCGAAAGGCGATTTTTTTATTGATAATCACCGCCATGATCAAGGAGAAAATGACGATAAAGGGGGTGCGGACAATGGTCTGGGTTACGGTATCCGTGAAGTATCCAGGGAAATAAATATCCTGCTGAAAGATGTACAGGAAGTTGTCCAGCCCCGCCCAGGTCATGTTTTTCAGTACACCGCGGGTGGGCATGGTGGAGAAGACATATTGGACGGATGTGCCTAAGGGATACATGAAAAAGAGAAGAAAGCCGATGATAAAAGGGATGAAAAACACCAGCCCCTCTAAAGAGCGGCGGCGTTCCATGCTCATAGGCCGGCGGCTCCTGGACGGCCTCTCTGTCTTAACCGCCTTGCTTTTGCGCGCCGTCGTCATAACGCCCATCCCTCCTTTATCATCTGAAAATTCTGCGGCTCAACGTCTAAGCCGTTTTCGGCGTACCGGCCGTCGCCATAGTTGACCACCACCAGGGTACCATCCTCATAAACGGTCTGATATACGTCCTCCGCCAGCCGTTCGTGTCTCACCATGGTTAGCCCAGCCAGGGACGCCAGCGGCTTGAGTTCCTCATAATTGTCGGCTATCTGCTTCTCCAGGTCGGAAAACTGGGAAGCGTACAGATAATTGTGCCGGGTAAACATCAGTTCATCGGAGGATTCCTGCGTCAGCCGATAATACGGCACATAGCCATATTCGATCTGGCGCAGATATTCCGTCCGATTGCCCAGCAGATTGATAGGTGCTCCCACATAGGGAACCGCGCCGTGCACCACCATCTGGAAGAAGGGCACCGTCTCGCTGCTGAGAAAATAGCCGCTATCTCTGGAGGGAATATCCATCAGCAGATCACAGCTGGACAGCACATACTGATTGCCGCCGTAGGAAGCCACCAACCGGTTCTGATCCGCTGCGGACTCCATCATCTGCCGCCAGTTGGCCGCCGTATCCCCTCGGCTGGTGGGATTCTTCGTGTTATAATCGTGATAGATCATTTTGCCCAGCTGCTCGAAGCTGATGCCGGCGGCTGCGGGAAGCTTGGAGGAATTTTTCGCCAAGCGGTTCAGCGCGGTGACGGAATTGTAAAGATAGATATCCTCCAGATAATTGGTGATGGGAGTATTGTTGCCGTCCCGCACACTTTCATTTCCCACGTTCCACTTAAAGAAACCGGTTTTTCGGTCCATCATGTTCAGGTTCAGCAGCACCTGGACATGCCGGCTCCCCGCCGCTTCCAGCAGACTATTTAACCCCTTCCTGCCGCCTAAGCTGCCTTCGGCTTTAAAAGGCTGGGGCCATTTGCCGTAGCCATCAGCATTCCATCCCAGCAGATTCAGGGTGAGGTTATCCACGCCCATATCCAACAGAGATTGCATAATCGCCTCGGCATCTTCAAAATCGGTCATCTTCACAAACTTATCAAAGGGAAAGCTTTCCTCCATGGTGCCCATAAACAGATCCACCACCATGGGCAGTCCTTTTTCCAGCAGCGGAGAAGATGCCAGTTTCTTCTGTTCCTGCAGCTGCTGCCGATAAGCTGCCGCCATACCGCTATAGTTCGCGTCATCACCGTTGAGGAAGGTGTAGCGTACCGCCCGTTCGGCCTGGATAGGATCCTTATCGATCTTTTTTACCTTACTGTCACCGGTACCGCTGGCGGCGCCATTGGCGCCGATTTTGGAGCGCAGCGGATCATACAGCCGCCGCACGGTAAAAGAGGGGTTCACCCGGGCCATGCCCACCTGGGCGCCAGCCGGCGCCACCAGTACGGCGGCATCGCTCTCCCCTGCCTCAATGGAAGCAATAAAAGCGCCTCCATCTTTTTGAACGCCGAAACAGGGCAGGTAAGCCACCTGGTTTTCAGCGGTATTGCCGCTGTTCCAGGTATCTCCCTGCTGATGGACTTCCACCTCATTGTCACCGTAAATCTCAAAGGTATAGGTCCGCAGCGCTGTGGAGGGAAGGTCCGCGGCATCGGAAAAGCGATGAATGGCGCCACTGCCGTCGGGATACAGAATATATCCCTCTTCTTCCGGCAGGGCAGCCCCCATAAAGGGCATAATCTCAATAGCCGTCAGGCCGCGGTTTTTGGTTTCCGTTACCCCGTCGGCAGGGATATCCACCACCAGGGCATTCCCATCCAAAAAAGCATCCAGCAGAATACGGAAGCCCAGCTTGGTAAAGGTCATATCGATCCGGATGCCCTTTTCAATCGACAGGGTTTCGATTTCGAGGAAATCTTTCTCCGTCTTTAGGGTGGTGGTTTTCACATCCTGTATGTAGCCGGCGTCCTTATCATTGACATATTTCAGTGCAATCAGAGAGGTCATCCGCTCTTTGAACAGGGTGCTGGTCCGGATATTTTCCACCGTCTCCTGATCCACGGAAGAACTCCATACCTGACCGGTAGCCTTATCGGTCACCAGCAGAGCAATATCGTCCGCGTCATAGGACAGCGACAACGCTTCGTTTTCCGCCACCACCTGGGTACCGGTAATCGACAGGCTTTTTCCCGGCGTTACGCTGTACAAAGGGCCGGTCTCCTGCTTCGGTGCGGCCGCTGAGGTCACCGACGCCGACAGCAGGCCCGCCAGCAGCAGAAAGCTGGACAAAACGGAAATCACCTTTTTCTTCATAAGAAAATCCATGTCCTTTCCGGGTATTAATCCTTGGCCGGTATTGCCGCCCATGCGTCCGGCGGTTTATGTCGTGGTGAATTCCTGGAACAGTCCGCTGGCAAAATCAATCAGATTCCGGGTGAAGATCACCAGCATCAGCAGAACACTCCAGAAGATCACGATGAAGATCACCGAGATGAGACAAACACCTATGGTTTTGCCGAAGCTGTATTCGTTCATCACCATCACGCCCCGGAAAACCAGGAAAATCGTCCAAACCCACATGGCCATCACCATAAAGTCCAGGAATACCTTTTCCGAATTTCCCATTACCCAGGTGGACATGGCGATGGGGATCTGGAACACGATCAGCGGCATTGCCGCCAGCGCTGTGCCGTACAAGGCCTCGCTGAAAAAGGTGGACCCGCTCATAATGGCAGAAATGGCATAGGATGCAATGGCCCAGGAAAACAGCACCCAGGAATAGACCGCAATTTCCGAGACCATATCCACATTGCGCAGATCAACCTCTGCCACAGTATAATTGGTGAAAAGGATGAAAAGCACCCGGGTGATCACCAACGACAAAATCAGTACAATGGAAGGAAGAATGAAGTTCTTGCCCCGATTCCGCTTGATAAGGTAAAAGGCATCGGTGGGATGGTACAGCACCACCGCCGCAATCTTCAGCATCTCCATCCCCGCTCACCGCCTTTTCTTAAGGCCCAGCATCACATCGTTGATGTGATCGGCCAGCCGCTTGGTATATTTCACAATCAGGATCAACACTGCCAGAACCGCCGCGCCCCCCAGCACCACCAGCCCGAAATAGAGGGCGGAGAAATCCGTCCGGGCCTTTTCAAATGCCTTGGAATAGCCCTGCCGATAGTTGGCCGTTTCGTATTCCTTCATGGAAGCTTCCCAGTCCTGGTGCTTATAATAGATATTTCCCAATCCCTTGTGGGCAAGAGCATAGTTGGCGTTGCTGTCCAGCACCTGATTCCAGGCTGCTTCGGAAGCGTCATAATCCCCTTCGCTGTAGGTATAAATCGCTTCGTGAACACTGCGGATAAAATCCGTAGGGGAATAGATATGAATCATCGACGTACCCGCATCCAGGACGTAAATGTTCCCTTCGCTGTCATGCTCCAGCGCGGAGGGCAGGGAGAGTTGCTCTTCCTTATCCGTCCCTTTGCCGCTGCCGAAGATACAGATATTGTTGCCTTCCTGATCATATTGATAAAGCATCCCGGTGTTGGTATCCACAATGGTGATCATACCCTGCCTATCCACAGTGATATCCACAAAATTCGGGTTGGTCTGGTTCCCCTGATTGTTGTAACTGGATTCACCGAAATACATCCTTTTATAGATGTTCTCCCCCACGGAGGTGATCTTAGAAATCTGTCCACCCGTATCGTTGGTGGTGGCATAGATGAATCCGTCGCCCGCCATATACATGCTCAGATAGGTAGACCGGGGCTGTTCGCCAATCCATTCCAACTGCTCGTCGCTGGCAAAGAGGCGGATCAGCAGCCTTTTGAGAGAAAAGCCGGATTTGGTTTCGCCCAGATAGCCTTTAAAATTTCCCTCTGAATCCAGGGTCATCAGAGAGTCTTGGGCTAGGGTATAAATCATACCGATATTGCTGACCCCTACTTTATTGGGGGTAAAGGTAAAATTGGAATCCAAAGAGGAGTCAGTAGGCTTACGGTACTCCTGGAGAAAAGCATAATCTGTATCCAACCTGATAATCCGGTAGTTTCCGGTGTCGGCGATGAAAATTTCCCCTTCCGCCGTGACAAAAATATCCTCCGGCCCCTTCAGCGCTGTTCCTCCCGCCTCCTTGATGACAGTGATCAGGCTGCCTTTCAGATCCAGCACGGCAACACAGTTGTTGCCGGTATCCGCCACAAATAGGCGGTCGGCTTGATTGTCGATATACATGCCCTTGGGTTCTTTGAAGGTGGAGAACTCGTAACCCTCCACCGCCCGGATGTGGCCGGCATAATCGTAGGCGATGGGCATCGCCAGATATCGGTCCACATTTTCATCCATATAGTAACTGAAGCCCAGACTGGAGTCCTTGGCCGACACGGCGGGAAAGGCCGCGGTCAGCAGAAGGATCAGCACGGCCAGCAGAGACGCCGTTTTCTTCATACCGCATCCTCACCCCTTAATTCCGGAATACATCATGGTTTCCATGACCTTTTTCTGCATCAGCGTAAACAGCACGATGGTGGGAATGATGAGAATAAAGGTGGCCGCCGCCATTTTACCCATCACCGCCAGGGAGGTGCCGATGGTCTGCAGCGCCAGCGGGATGGTTTTCAGATCATCGCTTTGGATGAAGATCAGAGGACTCATATAGTCATTCCAGTTGGAAATGAAGGAAAACACCACCAGCGTGGCCCAAGCAGGCTTCAGATTGGGCATGACGATCCTCCAGAAAATCCGGAACTCGCCGGAGCCATCGATACGGGCGGCCTCCAGCACGTCGGTGGGAATCTGCACCATAAACTGCTGCATTAGAAAAAAATTGTAAGCCACCGCAATTTTCGGAATTATCAAAGCCCAGATGCTGTCCATCATTCCAATATTGTTGACGATAATGTAGTTGGGGATCAAGGTGACGTGGACGGAGAACATCAACGCCGCAATGACGATATTGGAAATAAGTTTGGAGCCCCTAGGCTTCAGTTTGGCGATGCTGTAAGCCCCCAAAGAGCTGACGATTACCGTACCAATTACCACCACGCCGGTGACGAAAAGGCTGTTCCAGATGATGCGGGTAAATGGCACCGTCTGACTATCAAAGGCGGTCAGCAGGCCGCTGAAATTTTCCAAGGTGGGGTTGCGCACGAAAAAGCGGGGCGGCCAGCGGAGCAGCTCCTCCAACGGCTTGAAAGCCGTGACAATCACATACAGAATCGGCAGGGAGGTAAAGGCCACCAAAGCGATAATCACGATATACAGCAGCACCCGGCTGGGCCGGATATGCCTTTTTATGTAACGAAAAGACAGCTTTTGCCTGGCTGCGGATATGGATGCCAAATACATCAGCCCCTCAATCTAATAGTCGGAAAAAGAGCCGGCGCTTATTTCAGCACACCGTACTCCTCCTGTTTGGCCTGCATCTCCCGATTGATATCCTCCACTGCTTTTTCCAGAGAATCCCGGGGAAGCTCACGGGCAGTGGAACGCACGCCGAAGTTCCAGGGATTGGCGGCGGAAACCACCACGCGGTTCCAGGCGTTGGTGATATGCCGGTCGGTAATGTAGCCGCCCAACACCACCGGACGCTCCTGCACCCAGTTCCAGGTTTCTTCCATCACCTTCAGATCCCCGGAATCCCAGGGCAGGTTCTTCCACGCCTCCATGTTGGCGGGATTCCAACGGGCGGAGGGCCCCATAATCGCTTCGATCTGGCTGCCGAACTCGGTCTGAACATCCGCGGAGGTCCACCATTTTAGGAACTCCCACGCCTCTTCTGGATGCTCGGTAGCACCCAGAATCACATCGGCAGTGCTGGTGATACCCGCCACGGAGCGGTCGATGCTACCGTCCGCTTTTTCGTGCCCTGGCATAATGGTGAGCTTCCACTTGCCGCTGATTTCCGGCGCCGCCACCATCAGCTGGCGATAATCGCCAATGGTGCCGATGCCGCAGGGCATCTCGCCGGTACGCATCCGCATATAGAAATTGGCCGTAATCGGAACGCCGTAGTTGTTGAACAGGCCGCAGTATTCCTCAAACGCTTGGTAAGCCGCATTGGAATCCAAGGCGCACTGCATCCCGTCTTCAGTATAGAATTGGCCCCCCATTTGGAAGAGAAAGGTGCCAAAATCCTGGGGTACATAGCACTGCATATTGTTCTGATACAGCACCGGCAGAATCTTTTCATACATCTCTTCCCAGGTGTCCGGCGGAGTCAGCCCCAGCTCTTCAAAAATATCCGTGCGGTAAATAAAGCCGCGGATATCCATGGTTTCGGGTATAGCGTAAATTCCGCCCTGGTACCGGAAGGGCACCTCTGTGTTCTCCACAAACCGGCTGTGTACCTCCTCATAATCCTCGAATTGAGAGAGATCATACAAGCCGTCCCGGATAGCGATTTCCACCGGCGTATTTCGCTCAATACCCAGGGTGACGTCCGGCTGGGTGCCGGAGGCGATAGAGAGCATCAGGGCGTTGACCGACCCCACCCCCAAGGCGCCCGCAGGCATGATATTCATCTGTACGGCGATGCCGGTTTTGGCAGTGAAGTCTTCGTCCGCCATCTCCTTGATCAACTCGGCCCATTCCCGGCCCTGGGAAGCCCAGACTTTGATGACGGTGGCGTCCTCATCCACCAATCCGCCAGCCACGTTTTTATAGTCTTTTGTAAAGGAGATAAAAAAGGCTTCGGTAATGGCCCAAACAGATTCAAAGGGATTGGCCAGATGAATCTTGATCTCCGTGTCCTCTCCGGCCAGGCAGAAATAGTCGATGGTCATAGCATTTTGCTGGAGATTCACATACAAATCTCCCAAGGTGGATTGCGCATCCGATAACTCGGACAGCCGACGGGAAACATCATTGGGCTTTTTGATCATGCGGTCCAGCCGCTCGATGATATAGGAGAGGTTATTCGCCATGGAGGGTTTCTGACTGCCCATGGTGAGCACATACTCATATTTCCGCGCAATCTTGTCTCGGATCTCTGTCAGATCCGTTTTCAGATTGGGCATCTTCCGTTCTAGAAAATATTCATAGTTGGGATCCGGCTCGCTGCCGGTAATTTTAGTGATGCTCCGGTACAGTTCGGCCAGCTCCAGCATATCGAAATAGGTGGTCTGCAGCATCTCGGTGAGTTCTCCCAGATTCACCGTCATGGAGAAGGTGTGCTTGCCTTCGCTGAGATAGAAAATATAAGGCTCGTCCTTGCTGCGGCCCAGAGTCTCGCTCTGCCATTTGGAGCTGTAAGGAAAGCTGTAGGCCAGCAACTCGTCGAAGGGAACCTCGCCGTCCAGCTCGATCTTCCGGTAAGCGGAAATACCATTGTTGGCATCATTCTGAAAACGCAGGGCGATTTTATAGTATCCCGCCTGTTTCACATCGAATTCCCAGGTGATGGTTTGTCCGCCGTAGCGCCAGACGCCGCCGCCCATGGTGTTCAGCAGCCGTTTGCCCACGGAGCGCGGCACGCTGGCGGCATCCCCATTGTAGATTCGGCTGAGGGTATTGTCGTTTTTCCATACCACGGTGCTTTCCGCCTGAATATTCAGCTGCGGAATATTCCGTTCACTGTTGGCGCCATATTCTTTTTGCTGTTTTATCAGAAACTGCTCATATGTAATGTAGGGGTCCGGCTTCTCCGCCCGTAAAGAACTGATGGCCATCTTGCCTTCACTGAAGACCAGCCGGATGGTGTTTTCTCCCTCATTGAGGTAGAAGCGCAGCGCCTCAGCATAGTAACCAGTGGCGTCATAAAATTTGGTATCGTACCAGCCGGACAGTTCCTCCTGATTTGGCCGGACCTGGTCCCCCAGGGCATTGGTTTTTGGCTCGCTCTCATCTCGGAAATATCGGTTGAAAGTCAGCCCGTCCGCCTCGGCAAAGGGAGTGCTGCCGTTGATCTCCACGCTTCGCACCGCCGCCCGCTTGACCTTTTGATCGTACAGATGATAGGTAGCCGCCAGATTGTAGAAACCGGCGGCGGGAACGGTGATCTTGAACTCCACCCACTCCTCATCCTCCCAGACCAGGGCGGATCTGCCGAATACGTCTGTTTCCAGCATCGACGCGCCGCTGCTGGCGGTGAGGGAGGAAAAATCCGCCTCCACCTGTTCGCCGGTGTAATCGGTGGCACCCTCCTGCAGCAGCTTCTGATAGACCTGGGCGAAGAACGGATCCACGTGGTTCAGCAGATTATTCATATCGTAACTGTCGAAGAGAGAACCCTCTCCCTCCGGCTTCTGATAGTTGTAGGCCGACGCGGAAAAGGCGCTCGCTGCCGACATAGGAACCGACAGTAAAACCGCCAAGAAACTTGCCAAACAACGTCTGAAAACGCCTGGATTTGGTTTGTTCACTCAAACGCACCTCGTCTATCGAAATACAATTTTGGGGATTTTCTATATATAATGTTAATTGCTTTAACATGCTTTAGCAATTCTATATAATTTACATTGTGCTGAATTGTTTACCTATCTTAAATCATTTACCATTCCTTTTTCTCCCATATACGGAAAGCATGCAGAATTTCCGCACCACTTTTCCAAATGATCTTGACAAGGGAAAAAACAGAAGATCATAATGAGGGCAAAGAAAGGACCCTCTTCCGGGTTACCTTCATGAAAGGAGCCTCTCGATGCACCGCTTCATCTCTTTTCTTTTATGCTGTGTTTTGCTTTTGGGCCTCACAGCCTGCCAATCAGAAACCGTCCCTTCTGAGTCTTCCGAATCTATGGAAAGCCAGGTGCCGCCGATGAAGGAATTTGATCTGCAGCGTCATACCAATCCCCTGTTTTTTCTGGAGGACGTCAGGGCGAACTCCGGGGAAAAAGGCACTCTTTTCTACATTGATTTCGCCGCTCTTTCCAAAGGCATGAGTTCCAAACAAGCCTATGATTGTCTGAAGTTTCTGGCCTGCCTGCAGGGAATTGTCAATCGAGAGAAGCCTGTCCTTTTCATTGAATTTATAACCGAAAACGAAACAGACGCCTTCTGGTACGCTTATCTGCGCCTGGAGGGTAAGCTGCTCTACGGATATAAAAGGCAGGATCTAGAATCCTTCAGCGATGTGCTGAACGCCTTCACAGAGGTTATACGTACCAACGGTCTGGTGCTATGGGATGAAGCAGTTCCCGCCACAGCCAATGTGGCCACCACCGTCTGCGGAGTGGAGGGCTGGCTGCCGGTGCGGTATGATCCGGATCAGGAGAGCATATATTCCCGGATCATCGCTGCCTGTGAACCTGATGTAAAGCTGGATCTCTGCGGCAAATTCATCGGTGAAGGCTCCATTCCAGACACCTCCCTTCCCAGCTCTGGCAGCGCCAAATGCGACGCTTATCTCTGGGCCGCGGAGCTATATCTGAATAAAACCAATCTGGAAAAGATGGCTTACGTTCTGGACGGCGTTAGTTGGGAGGACAATACCATTTCCTATCCCGATCTAAGCAATGCCTTTGTGCCCAATCAGGATTATTTTGTCGCAGAAAAGATGTTTGTTTTCGATCTGTCGGTTTGGGACGACGAGCTGCCCTGCGATGATCCGAAGCAACCCCTGGGCACCGATTTGGCAACCATGAAAACCATCCTGCAGAAGCAGTATGACCGCAGCGGCGGCAGCAGTATCACCCAAATATCCGGCTTTATTCCCTGGCAGATCAAATACACTCGGCATTTAAACAAGGGGAAACATGGAGAGGTGGAAACCGAATGGCGATACGCGGAAATTCTCTCCGCCTACAACTGCGCCATGGATGCCGATGCGGCGGGCTACTGCGGTCTGTCCAATGCCTCTCTTTACGCTCTTTACCCTCTGAAAGATTTCTATAAAGGCAACCGCCCTCAGGAAAAACGCACCTATGATCCGACAAAAAAATATGTCCTGCTGTACATGGGCGACTACGACTGTGCGCCCTGGATGGTTCGCTTTATCCCTCAATGGTGGAACGATTCTGCTCGGGGCGAAGTTCCGCTGAACTGGGCCTTCAATCCCAATTTATCAGAGCGGATTCCCATGGTATTCGACTATATCTACGAGACGATGCTGCCCACAGACTTCTTTATTTCCGGAGATTCCGGCGCTGGTTATCTGAATCCCTCTCTGCTGGTATCCGATCCATCTCGCTCTCCATCCCGGGTGCACTCTGACAATCCCTCCGGCCTGGAGGCGTGGATAGCCTACAATCAGCGGTATTTCCGGCAGTTTGATCTCTCCATCGTGGGATTCTTGCTCAACGGCAGCCAGCCCATGCTGGATCCGGTGTACAGCGCCTATGCCCGCTTTGCTCCCGACGGCGTCATCTGCAATCAGACCAATCCGGACATTAAAGTGGTGGACGGTACGGTGTTTGCCACTATTCCCGCCTATCTGGATAACGATCCTATGAACAGCGCAGCTATTATCCGTACGGTCACCGCCCAGCGGGAGAATCAGAATCGCTTCACTGTTTTCCGGTGTGTGCTCTGTTCTCCCACCTACGCTAAGCAGCTGGCCGATGAAGTCCACCGCACCAATCCGGAAATCGAATTTCTGGATGCCTATACCTATTTTGATCTGCTGAAGCAGAGCCTCGGCATCGCGTGATCACATTCCGGCAAAGC
>ENA-UOJE01000272-UOJE01000272.1-human-gut-metagenome-genome-assembly--contig:-C23-NODE-272-length-63326-cov-39.685306_pt1 | contig 63326 bp, 56 predicted proteins | sample MGYA00242341_ERZ723888 | MGnify/ENA metagenome assembly ERZ723888 | reverse complement strand
GCTGCCGGAGCGGTGCTTAAGCCGCAAGGCGGGAATTGTGCGGTGTTGCCTTATGTTTTTTATGGGCGGTATCAGTATCTGCTCCATATTGCCGCTTTTACCCTCTGCCCCAAAATCTGCACTGAATTTTTTCTCTATCCGCAATCACGGGGTTTGGCATTGTTTTGTTCCGCTTCAGCCTGCTTATACATAGTCAGGCCCCCCGGCTAAGCCGGGGGCTTGCGGAAGCCCTAAGGTGTATCTGAAAACAAAGAAGATGACGAATATTTCGCAAACACAAGCAGGATTTTGCGTGTGTAGAATATCGAAAGCGGCGTTCAGCTGCTTCGCCTGCGCAGGAAAGCGCTGTGCCGCAGTATCACGGAAATCACGGGAAAGATACGTTTCTTTCCTCTTCATCGTCCGTTACCCTTTCTTTTTGTACCCGCAGTCACAGCAGGGTCCGCCGGAGGCAAGGGTGTACTGCCGCACAAAATCCGTCACGCCGCCCGCCTCGCTCATGGTGTAGTCCAGATGGCACAAAGCAGGGGTCAGGTCGTACAGTCCCAGCTCCTTCATCAGCACACAGATACCGCACCTGGTAAAGCGTCCCTCGTAGCCGCTGCCATCCGGGTACTCGTAAAACTCCATGTTCCACGAGTAGGGGTTGCGGTCGGCGGCTTTCAGGGCAGCGATGGCTTTCATAGCGGCAATATCCTTTGCGGTGAATTTGCTTTTTCCGCTCTTGCGGCAGAACCACTGCATGGGCGCTGTCATCATGGATTTTGCGTAGTAATCCGTCAGCCTGTCCACCTCCGGACGCTGCGGCATGGAGAGGATGAACGCGCCGAGCATTGCGCAGTTGACGATGTTCATCTTGAAGCGGTCCGCTTTTTCAAACTCCGGCAGCCTGCGGATGATCTGCCGGTATTGCGGCTTTGCCTTTTTCGTGATGGCTCTTGCGGTGGCTGCATCATAGCCCAGCACAGCGGTCAGCTGCTTTTGAAAGGAGCCGGCAAACAGCGCCCACATCCCAAAGGGCATTCCGGTGTACTTCATTGCAGATACCTCCCGGCTTCCGCTTCCAGTTCCTGCCATACCGGGTAGGCTGCGCCATGCTCATCGAAAAATTTCCTGAGATCCCGGTTCAGTGCGCTCATTTCGTCGATGGCGTTCATTGCGTGGTCGGAGGCGCAAAGCTTGCCCAGCGAGGTGGCGCACATCAGCTTGAAAAAGCGCAGGCAGGTCCTGCGGTATTTTTTCCCTTCAAAGTCTGCATCCTCCTTGGGCAGAATGGTATGCCCGGCATCTCGGATGGCACGGTATCCCTCGATGTTGGCATCCAGCAGGCGGTTCAGGTAGGCGGTGTCACCCCTGAGCTTTTTCAGGTCGCCGTCCGTCTTATAGCAGGCGAAAGCCGCCGGCATCACGAACGCGGCGTGGCAGAGCAGATAATCCTCCATGTTCGGCTCGTAAGCGACCTTGTATTTTGTACCGTGGAAGATGCGCCCGATCAGCTGTTTATTGGCGGCTGTACCCGGCAGCTGCCCGATGGTGATCTTTTTCAGGTCGATGGAAACGACCCGATCCGACTCCCGATGCCCGGCAGAAAGTGCAAAGGCAAACAGGACATTCTTCCCCGGAAGCGCCGCCGCCAGTGCTCTTGCCTGTACGTTGTTGCCCACAAAAACGATGTTTTTCGTCCGGTTCGCCCGCAGCGTGTACAGAACGGAATCCAGCTGCGTATAACGCAGAACCACAAAGATCACATCGTACGTTGCATCCGGTGCAAGTTCGGTCACCACCGGAATACGGCTGACCGAGGTGCGGGGCGAAAATTTATCCTTGATCCGCAGGCCGTTCTGCTTGATCTCCGCTGCCCAGTTTCCCCGCGCAAGCAGGGTGACATCCTTTCCTGCGCGCAGCAGATTTCTTGCCAGATTGCACCCCAGAACGCCTGCACCATATACCAGAATTTTCATAGCTTGCCTCCAAATCCGATCTTCACAATCTGCATCTTCATCATTCCATCACCGACTTTTGCCAGAAATCGGAAAAAGCCGTTGACGGAAGGGTCTTTCAGGTCGCTGTAACCCAGCATATAGCCCCGGCTGGACACCTGCAAACGGCTGTCCCACGGGGAAAGCTCGCTTTTCGCATCCGAAACGGCAAAATACGCCCCCACATCCTTGATCTTAGCCGTCTTGAGCCATGTTTTTGCGATCATCTTCACCGCTGTCCGATTGGCCGCATCAAAGACCAGAACCCCGCAGGGGAAAGCATCTGCCATCCCCTGCACCAGCTCCCGGACCTGCTGGGTCAGGAAGTAATAGAACACCCCGGAGGCAAAGAACACCGCCCCGCCGGATGCATCGATTTTGTCAAACCATGCGGGGTCTTTCAGGTCGCAGGGGATGTTTTGCTCCCGCTCCCCGGCGGGCAGCAGCTGCTGCCGCAAGGCAATAACATCCGGGAAGTCCAGATTGTAGATTTTGCATCTGCCGTTGTCGCAGGCTCTGCCGGTGTTGTCCAGCCCGCAGCCCAGATTGACCACCGCCGCGCAGGGGTGGGTTTTCAGATAATCCCGCACCTCCCACGCAAGGTCGCACTGCCGCATGGCCACCTCCAGCGCACCGAAGCGCTGCATCAGGCTGCGGGAATTTTTCTCTGCCACTGAAAAGTCGTAGTCGATCTGATCAATCAGGCGTACCGCCGTTTCGTCCCGATAGAGGTTTGGGTACAGTTCCGAACACAGCTTCCGGGAATATAACGGGAGAATCAGCGTTTCCTGCACAGTGTTTCTCTCGATTTTGTATTTCATATCAGGTTCTCTCACTTTCTGATAAACGGCAGTTTCGGCATACCGTCATGCTCAGCGATAGATGTCAGCATTTCAGCGAAGCCCTTCGGATCACGAATCTGATATTGCATATGATTGTATCCCTCAAACACGGGATAATGGCCGCGGGGGTAGGCTTCCATCACTGCCTGACGGTATTTAAAATGATCTTCTATGCTGCCAAACTCAAAATAGATCTGCTTTTGCAGTTCTTCGGGAAGTGACGGAAAGGGTTTATCCTCCAGGCTGTCCGAAAGCTGCCGCCGCAAATTTATGTAGGTCAGATTTTCCCCTGCGGCTATAAAATACGGCTTTATGGAGTCATCGTCACACCACAAAATCTTTTTCAGTGTGCCGCCCTTTGACCAATACAGGCTCTTGATGGCCAGATACAAAAACGGTGCCATCACGCGGCGCGTTCCTTTTGCGATTTGCGCAAACTGCCCGCCGTCAAAGAAAACATGTCCGATGGGCAGCTTCGTGCCTGTCAAAAACGCCATGGCAAGGTCAGCACCGATCGAAGAAGCCACAACCAGTTCAAGGTGTTCCACTCCCTGCGATTTCAGATATGCTTCCACTTGACGAACCTCGTCCGCCTTGCTGACATATTTCTGCCCTTTGCAGTACACGGTGGAGGTAGGCAGAATGCAGAAATACCGATCTTGTAAATATTTCGCAACCGGTTCGCTGCTCTCCCCCGTCACGCCCATTGCGTGAAAAAACAAAACAGCGGGAGCATTCCGATTTCCCAATGTCTTAAACCTCATTGTCTCTCCTCTTCAGTGAATAAAAGCCGTCATAAGGACCGCCAGCACCGCCGCTATGACCGCCATGCCTACCGTGCCAAAAAGCCATTTTTTCTGCTTGTCTTTTGCAGTAATGTAGGGCTTCAGATCCTCTGTTCCGGGGATCGTCCATGCGTTCGTGTGCCCCACCCAGTAGCCGTCAACCAACAGGCGGTCAATGAGATTCATAACGGACAAGATGACAAGCAGCTGCCAGAAGCCCGCCGCAAAGCTGCGCGCACCGTTTATCCCATAGACACAGACCAGCACATAGCTGATATAGCCGGGGACGCAGACGGCTTTGAAAAGTAGAGAATTGCGCTTGATTTTCTCGTGTGTTGTAAGTCCCAGCTTCACGCACCGCTGCTGCACCGCCGGGCTGTAAAGATGCACCATCCCAACAGCCCCTTTGCAGATGCCCACAGCACAGACAAGAACCAGCAAAGCCCCCAGCCCAAGACCTTCCAGAATCACCTGTAAAAGCATTACTTATTCCTCCTGTATCCGTTTTCATCCCGGTATTCGGGATGTTCCTTTACGTATGGATCCTTATCGCCGCAGATGGTATAGTCGCATCGGCAGCCGTCCACGCAGGTGGTCGTCCGCACGAGCTTGGCATGGAGCAGTTCCATGGACGCATAGTCCACATTGCACAGGGCGGACATGATCTCCGTAAGGTTGTGCCGGATGGCAAATTCTGCCGCAGGGCAGGCGGTAAATTCATAATAGATCGGCTTGTTCTTTTCGTAAGGAGCCACCGTCATCTCATAATCGTGCCATTTGTCACAGCCCGCTTTTGCCCGTACGAATGACTTGTACATCAGTTTCTTCCAGAATGGCTTGTTGCAGTCCACGAATTTCAGTTTGCGGAAGGTCGGCAGGATCAGATTTTCCTCGATTTCCTCGATTTCGCGGAATGTGACCACATCCCGGCACACATCGTAAAAGCACATGATGGCGATGCAGTCGTAGGTGCCGCCTACGCCGTTGTGAAAATTCTTTTTACCGCCGAGGTCGGTGCGCCACTTGGAAAGAAGCTCTGCGTATCTCAGCTGCACCTGCTCCCAGACCGCCTCGCGCTCCACCTCCGGATAGTGCAGAGTGATTTTCGCCAGAATTTCCTTTTTGCAGGGTTTGGAATATAGCACATGGCAGCTACGGTCAATTTGTAATTCGCTGTCCTTCATCTTCCCACGCCTTTCAGAAAACCGCTCTTTGCATTTTCTTCGGTGTCGTCCGATTCGTCGTAGGCATCATAGGGTGCCGATGGGTCGTGTACTCGTTTTTTGAATGGTGAACAGCTCTTGTCTTTGTGGGCAAACGCAAAGGCAAAATTGTCCGTCCATCCCGTGTGACCGGTGATGAAATATGGATGCAGCCCACGTGCGCGCAGTTTCCGCTCCAGCTCCGCCAGTGACTGCACAGCCAGCTTATTGTCCTCCGCCAGCGAGGAAATGAAGCTGTAGCCGCCGTCCGCACCGAACCAGAGGGTATCGCCGGTAAAGAGATATTTCCCGTCCACAAGGTATACCATATGCCCCCATGTATGACCGGGAACCAGAAAGCACTCGATCTTGATACCGTCAATGTCAAAGACTTCTCCATCGTGAAGCAGCTGCTTTTCGTTGCAGATGCTCACCTGCGGCAGCTGATAGAGATGGTAGAGGACCTTGCGGTGTGCTTCTCCGGTCAGATACCGGTTTTCGATCTCGCCGATGTACAGCTTTGCGTTCTGAAACAGCCCTGGACTGTCTGCTTCTACTGCGCCCACATGGTCGGTGTCCTGATGGGTGATGAGGATGTGCCGGATGGAATGCGGATCGATCCCCAGCCAATTCATCTTCTCTGCCAGCCGGTCATAGTTGTATCCGGCATCAATCATAATGGTGGTATCACCCTTGCGGTAAAAGAAGATATTTGCCACCCACTCCCGCACGCAGGCAACATTCTCGTCGATCCAGCCGGTGTTCAATGGTTTGAAAATCTCCTTGCCCCGGTACATCCGGCTCATTGCTTTTCTTTGAAATTCCGTTGCTTTTTTCGACATGATCGCACCTCATTTCTGTGCTGTGATGCACAGCCAGCCCTTTTTATTTTTGTGACTCTGAACCCTGCCAAAGCCTGCTTGCTCCAGATACACTTTCAGATCAGCATCCGTATAGATGGTCATACCGTTAATGATTTGCGTCCATTTGTCGTCTTTTGCTGTTTCGCCGTTTGCTTCATTGCAAATGAAAAAGGTTCCGCCGGGCTTCAGCACTCGATAGACCTCTCTGAAATTTTGCGCAAGCTCCGGCCAGAAATAGACCGTTTCAAATGCGGTCACCACATCAAACTGCTCCGCTTCAAACGGCAGCTCTGCCACGCTTGCCTGCTGCACATTGCACCTCCCTTCCGCAATGGCACCCGCATTGACCTTTCGCGCTTTTTCTACACTGACTGCCGAATAGTCGATGCCCTGCACCTTGCCCTTGGGACACAGCTTCAGCAGCGTTTTGATGTTCGCTCCACCGCCGCAGCCGCAGTCCAGCACCATGGCATCCGGGGCAGGCTGCAAAAAGTGCAGCCCCCATTCTGCCATTGCGCTGTGTCCAAAGTTCATCATAGCAACCATGATCTTCCCGCCAAAGCCTACGGGCTTTCGGGTGTTTTCAAAAAAGGACATAACGCCACCCTCTTTCTATTTACCGTTCACAATGCAATACTTTTTACCAGATGCGCCCACTGTTCCGGGTGGCAGGCCAGCAGCTCCTCGTGCTGCAAGTTCTGCTCATGAAGAACCGGATGTACAAAATGCCGCTGATACCGGGCACGGTATTTTTTGCCCATTTTCAGGGCGTAGAAGATATGGATTTCGGTACCGGGCACATGGATCTTATCCGGCAGCGGAGTGATAAGATCGGAGTAGAACTGATTTTTACAGCTCTGCATGGTCACATAAGGGCGGGCATCGCCGAACATTTTCAGAAAGGCCTTGACATAATCCCCCGACTCTTTGACATGTTTTTCCAGCTGCTTTTGGAGAAATTTTGCCTTAAACTTTCCGTCCCGAACCACAGGGTAGATCAATGGCAGCAGAAAATCAGTCTGCAATCTTGCCGCCAGCGGCGATGCCTGATCCAGGTCGGAGCTGCCCAGAATGCCGTAGTCCATGTGGATGTTCTGCCGTGCCGCCAGCAGCCCCACGAAGGAGCCGCCCAGAGAGCAGCCGTAGGCTGCCCGGATGTGACCACCGCAGTGGTTCTTGAGGTAGGCTTCGATCTTTTTGGTTTCCTCCAGCATGGTGGGAAATTCGGTCTGTTCGGTTTCGTCAAAGCCATCGTAGCTGACACACAGCACCCAGAAGCTGTCTGCCAGAAGCGGAATCACTGCACCGAAATTGCTTTTCCAATGGCAGCAGGTACCCGGTAGCAGCAACAGCACCGGGGCATCCTCTGCACCAAATGTGTAGATTTTCATCGTGATACGTTCCTTCTGTTTTTTCTGCCCGCAAATGGAAAAGACGTGCTTCTTCGTGCAGAGCAGAGCCACAAGTTAGATAAAGCTAACTTTCAACCTCGTAAAAAACCGCTACTCAGCGGTCCTTCTGCAAAAATAATACGCCCTGCTGTTACCTCTGTCAAGAAATTTAGGGCAATACCGCATAATTCTAAGTGCCGATATGGCGAGCGAGGTGCGGCAGATGCCAAGCCAAAAGCGCAGATAATACTGGATGCTGCAAAGGTGAGCGCCGCCAGTGGCGGAAACAGCGAACCGAAGCAGGGGCAGCGGTCGCAGAGTGCGAGGGGCTTTTGCCCCCGAAGCACGATGCGGGTACCGCAACCCGACATTATCGAGCATTTTGGCAACGCAGATGCCGTGCCGCAGCCGCCGGAGCGGTGCTTAAGCCGTTAGGCGGGAATTGTGCGGTGTTGCCTTAGGCATTTTCGGAGATTCCGAAAGCGATTTCGCTTTCGGCCCCCCCCAAAAAAAATCGTCACCCCAGCGCCACATCCAACACCATCATCACGCTGAAGCCTACCGCAAAAAACATCGTGCCAACGTTTGAGTGCTGTCCCTGCGACATTTCCGGGATCAGTTCCTCCACCACCACATACAGCATGGCTCCGGCAGCAAAGCTGAGCAGATAGGGCAAAGCAGGCACCACGATGCCTGCTGCCAGAATCGTCAGCACTGCCCCAATGGGCTCTACGATGCCAGATAGTACTCCGTCCCAGAACGCCCGGCGTTTTGGCATTCCTTCTGCCCGCAGGGGCATGGAGATGATGGCCCCCTCTGGGAAGTTCTGGATGGCGATCCCAAGGGAAAGTGCCAACGCTCCGGCTGCAGTGATCTGAGCAGTCCCGGCAAGATAGCCAGCATAGACCACCCCCACCGCCATGCCCTCCGGGATGTTGTGCAGCGTCACTGCCAGAACCATCATCGTGGTGCGTTGGAGTTGGCTTTTTGGCCCTTCGGCCTGCAAACTATTCTGGTGCAGATGCGGAATAAGATGATCCAGCAGCAGCAAAAACAGGATGCCCAGCCAGAAGCCCACCGCTGCAGGGAAAAACGCCAGCCTGCCCAGATTTGCAGCCTGCTCCATGGCCGGGATCAGCAGACTCCATACCGATGCCGCCACCATCACTCCGGCTGCAAAGCCGGTGAGGGCACGCTGGATGCCATCGCTCAAAGACTTTTTCAAAAAGAACACACAGCCCGCCCCAAGACTTGTGCCCAGAAAAGGAATCAAGATTCCCCAGAACGCATCTTGCATGATATAGTACCTCCCTGCGGTTAAGTATAACTAACCACATAAAAAGTATACTGCTCTCCGGCAAAAAGGTCAAGCGCTTTGCGGCATACGATTCAGCCGGTAGATGTTGATGCTGTTCACCAACAGCGTATTGCCTTGCGGCCAATCATCGCCATCGAACGAGAACGGACGCTATACCGCGAAAGCCGTGTTGATGATACGGCAATCTCGCTTGCGGAAAAATCGTAGATACAGAAATCGAGAATGTTTACAGCACCCCTAAACAGCAGAACATTTCCCAAAGCCATAACGAAAAATTCCGATAAAAGGCCAGCGGCGGCTTTCGCAAAGAAAGCCGCCGCTGTTGTCAAAATGGATACTCTTAGAATTTTCCGCCGGAACTGCCGCCGAAGCCGTCGCTGTCGGTACTCGAGCCGCTCGAGCTGCTCGAGCTATCGTTCTTGACGGGGTCGTACGTTTCGGTCTCGGTGGTGTGGGTGTAGGTGTCCTCCACCACGGACAGCGCCAGACCCTCGGCGGGCATGTAGGCGTTGGCGTGGGTCTGCTCGTTGGCAGTTTTCATCTGCGCATAGAAGATGCCGCAGACAATACACGCTACAGCCAGCGGAATGACAAACACAAACACCCACTTGATCCAACCCTTGGCGGGGTCGTTGCCGCTGTCCAGCGGTGCACCCTTTTCGGCATAGAAATCAAGCGTGTCAGCGCACATTTCTATGTAGGTTTCGGAGGCCTTGTAATACGTTCCGTCCGAGAGCATCGGCACGATCTTATCTTCGATCTGCGCGATGCGGTAGTCGGTAAAGGCGGTCACGCCGTCGCCGTAGGTGATGGTAACATAATCGCGGGAATCCAGCGCAATCAGGAACAGGATACCGCTTTTGCCCTCGCCGTAGCCAAGGTCATAGTCGCGGTACCAATCCTTGGCAAACTCGCGCACGTTCTGCCCGCCGATGTCAGACACCGTCAGCAGGTAGACGTTGACACTGTGTCCGGCACTGGCGTCCTGCGCCTTTTGTTCCAATTCAGCGGTCGCTTCGGGTTTGAACAGCTCGTAGGTGTCCATCACCAACGGCATTTCGGCAAACGCCGGTACGGCGCAGAGCAAGCACAGCACCAGTGCCGTAAGCAGAGAAAACAGTTTCTTTTTCATACTCTGTTTCCCCCTTTCAAAGCAGGATGGCAAGCAGGATCATCAGCGGGACACTGATGCCTGCAAACCAGGCGGCCACCTTTCGCTTATCAACCGGCAGATCGCCGACCAGCTTGCCGGTCTGCCCGTTCATGGCGAACAGATAATCCTTGCCCTGCCATTTGGTGTGCAGCATCCAGACCGGCAGCAGCGCGTAGTGCTTGGCGGTGTAATCAATATGGATGTTCTCGCTCAGGGTGCTTACGCTGTTGTAGCCGGTAATGCTGGCCGAAAGCTCGCTGCTGACCGAATTCCGCATCCGGCTGTGGGCGCGGGCCTGGCAGGTGTCGGCGTCCTCGTCGTATTTGTCTGCCATATAGCCCGGCAGGTACGCGGTCGAGAACGGCTGGAAGGCGCGGTAGTCATAAGGCTCAATGGCGTCCATATGCCCGTTGGGCATCTTGGTCGAGCCGTCCACCGGCACACCCATAAACTGCGTAGTACCCGCGCGGCGGACATCGTAGTGCCTGGTCGTGGTGATGACATAATCGCCGTTGCGGTGGCTGGAGCTGGTCGTGGCTTCATATTGGCCCGAACCGGAGGCGTTGGCATCGAACAGCCAGAACGGGACATACACGCCCTTGATCTCCTCGATATGATTCTGCGAAGAGAAGGCATTGGGCAGGAATCTCTTCCCGCGATAGTATTTTTTCAGTGCGGCCTTGGCGGCGTTCTTATCCAGCACAAACGGCAGGACAAGCTCAGGCCGCTGCATGCCGCTGAACTGCCCCGCGATGACCGTTGGATTGCCGCAGTACGGGCAGCTTGTCGCGGCGGTCGTCTCGTCACAGATCAGCTCTGCGCCGCAGGACGGGCAGGAATAGCTGCGCAGTCCGGCGGCCTCGTTTTCGCTCCAGACGGAGTCTGGCGGCGGTGCTTGTTTATTCTGTGCCGCGGTTTCGGCAGCGGCTTCTTTTTCAGCATAGAGCGCTTCGATCTCAGCAGTATCGTAGCTGCTGCCGCAGAAGTCACACACCAGCTTTCCGCTGGCACCGTCAAAGTGAAGCGGACCGGTACAGGCAGGGCATTGGTAGTTGGTAAGCTGCGTTGCCATTATGCGTCACCTCTCTTTCCTTCGGTTTGCAGCTGCCCTGCCAGATCTTCAAAAAAATCACGCAGGGTGCTGCGCGTATTGCCATCGGCATCCAGATAACGGTAGATGATCTCGTCATCCGGGGCCTTGTAAATCAGGCAAACGCTATCTAACGTTTCATCGGTGATGAATAAGCCGGGAGAATTTTTCTTTTCGTCTGGCAGGCTTTCCAGCCCCAGCTTTTCTGCCAGAGCCAGGGCTTCTTGCCAATGGGTGTCCTCAACAGGGATGTTTTCCAGCTCCACCCATTCATCATCCTTGTAATTGCAGCTGAAAAGGCAGCCGTCAACCGGGTCATTTCTTATGCTGAACCCATAGGTGTCGTCATAGCACATACCGGAATAACTGATGCTGATACCGGTCAGTGTGCCGGGCGGCGCTTTTTTACAGCCGGACATTGTCAGAAAAGCGGCTGCAGCGCAAAACACCGCAGCGATTTTTTTGCGCATCACTGGCCAAACGGCTTACCGCACTCCGGGCAGAACTTGGGCGGATGGGCCGGGTCATCCGGGGTCCAGCCGCACTGGCTGCACTTGGCGGGAGCTGGGGCGGGCTTGGGGCTGCCGCAGTTGCAGCAGAACTTACCGGTGTTGGAAGTGCCGCAGCTGCATACCCAGCTGGCGGCTGCGGGAGCCGGGGCAGGCTTGGGGCTGCCGCAGTTTGCGCAGAATTTGCCGGTGTTGCCGGTCTGGCCGCAGCTGCAGGTCCAGCCTGCGGGGGCAGAGGCCGGGGCCGGGGCGGGCTGTGCGGCGGCCTGCTGCTGGGCACCCATCTGGTACAGGTTCTGGGCGTTCATACCGCCCGCCGCACCGGCCATATTCATGCCCATAAAGGCCATGGCGGGGCCTGCGCCCTGATTACCGGCCGCGGTCTGCATGGCACTGGCCTGTGCGCCGACAAGATGCGCAGCGGCGCGGGTCGGGTCCATAAAGGCTGCGTTGCGCTGCATTTCCTTGAGCATCTGCTCGTCTTCCTCGCTGGCCTTCACGCTGGAAACGCCGAAGGATACGATCTCGATGCCGCGCAGCTTGCCCCACTTGGCGCTCAGCACATCGTTGAGGGCCTCGGCAAGCTCCATCGTGTGGCCAGGCAGTGCGGAATAGCGGATGCCCATATCGCTGATCTTGGCAAAGGCAGGCTGCAGGGCGGTCATCAGCTCGGATTTCAGCTGCCCGTCGATCTCATCGCGGGTGTAGCCTTCCTCCACATTGCCGCAGACATTGGTGTAGAACAAAATGGGGTTGGTGATGCGGTAGCTGTACTCGCCGAAGCAGCGGATGGCAATGTCGATGTCGATGCCGGCGCGCTGATCCACCACGCGGAAGGGCACCGGGCTGGGCGTGCCGTATTTGTTGCCCACCAGCTCCTTGGTGTTGAAGTAATAGATGCGCTGATCCATCGGGGCCTCGCCGCCGAAGGTAAAGCGCTTGCCGATGTTCTGGAACACTGCGCCGATGGACTCGGACAAATCGCCGCTGAACAGCGTCGGCGCGCTGCCGGTATCGTAGGTGTACTCACCCGGCTCGGCGCACATATCCACGACCTTGCCCTGCTCCACGATCATGGCACACTGGCCGTCGGCAACGGCCACGATGGAGCCGTTGGAGATAATGTTGTCATTGCCTTTGGTGTTGGCGCTGCGTCCGCTCTGGCGTTTCCAGCCTCGGGTAGCCAACAGGTCAGCTGGCATGGCTTCACAATAAAAGTATTCCTTCCACTGGTCGGCCATAACGCCGCCAGCAGCGCCCATTGCAGCTCTGATAAGTCCCATAATGATCCTCCTATATCAGGGGCGGGCAGGGCCCGCCCCATTTTGTACAGATAAATCAGTTCGTTATTTGTTGGCCAAGGCGGCCTTGTACTCCTCATAGCGGGGCGGCAGCTCTTCGAGCTCCTCGTTCCACTCGGTGCCGTCCAGCCTCATGTAGAAGCTGACCGCACAGGCCGTACCGTCGTCGCCCTCGTAGTCATACATGAACAGCGAGATGCTGTCGTTATACGGGTACAGGTTGAACTTATACGCATCGCTCTTGGTTATGTTCTGGTCAAGCACCCAGTCGTAGCCGTCCAGGATAGGCTCGATATGGTCATCATAGACATTGACCCACATCGTGATGACCGGGTCATCGGGCATACCGTCACGGTAAACCTCAAAGTAGTGGCTGCCGTCATCGCTCTCACCGATGTAGCCCCAGCAATCGTAGGTGTCGGTGTCAAAGTAATCACGGTTCGGTACATTCTTGTAGTTTTCCATCCGGAACCAGCCGTACCAGTTGGTGTTGCCCAAATCATCGTAGGTGTTGCCGTCGTCGTAGGTGTAGGGCGGGTCAGGCTCATCCGGGCCGTCGATCCAGCCGTCGCCGTCATATTCGTCATCGCCGCCGTCCAGCAAAGCGGGGTCGATTTCAGGCTTGGTGTCGCTGCGCTTAAAGACCATGGTCATACCGTCAAACTCAATGGTCAGCAGGTCACCCTCGCGGGTGTAGGTCATGGCCGGGGTATCGGGGTCGGTCAGCGCGTAGAAGCTGCCGTCCTTCCATTGGAAGGTGACAAAATCCTCCATGTAGGTTTCGCCGGTGCCGTCCGCGCGCAGCTCAATGTAGAAGTCCTCCATATCGACGAGGGCAAGCTCCTCCTTGGAGAGGGTGTACTCGCTGTCGGAGGCGGATTCCAGCACATAGATGCCCACATCGGTATCGCTGCCTGCGGTGGTGCCCTGGGTCATGCTGTCACCGTCCAGAGGCTGCTGCATGGTGCTGCCGGACTTGACGAAGTAGATCGTCACGCCCTGTCCCTGCACATCGTTCAGGGTCAGGATTTCGTCTTGCAGGGTGCCGGTGCAGCTCAGGCCGCCGCAATCCAGCTGGAAGACCCCGCCGTTCAGCGTCCACTTGCCGTAGGACTTGGTGCCGTCCACCGTTACAACGCACTTGCCCTTATCATTCAGGTCCATCAGGAACCCGCTGCCGAAGGCATCCTCGACCTGCGTCACGGAGCCGCCGATCTCGGCGTAGGCTGCTTCCCAGGTGCCCTGATTCGGGTCACCGGCGTTCGGCTTGCCGGTGCGGATAGAGCCGCTAATCATTGTTACGATGATCATAAGCAGGAATATCACCGGGATGGCGATCAGGATCATCCGCTTGGGGGACATTGGTGCGCGGGGGCGCTTGGGCTTGCCGCCGGGGGCCACATTGCCGTAAGGGTTGCCGCCCGTGCCGCCGGGTGGCGGCGGCGTGACAGGCGGTGCGGACGCGGACGGGGGCGTTTTCCCGGCGTAAAGCGGTGCGCCTGCGCCGTTCTGCGGCGGTGTGCCGGGCGCATTGCCTGCGTAAGGATTCGCTGCGTTCGTCCGGGGCGGCGGGGCGGCAGGTGCGCTGCCTGCATAGGGATTGCCGCCGCTTGCCTGCGGCTGCGGGGGCGTCTGTACAGGCTGTGGGGGCGGCGGTGCAGCCTGGGCTGGCTGAACCGGGGGCGGGGGCACAGCTGCGGGCTGTGCGGCGGGCTGCGGTACGGATACTTTTGCACCGCAATTCTCGCAGAATTTAGTACCGGGCTTTAACTCGGCACCACATTGCGTACAGGTTGCCATAGTGTCTGCCTCCTTTACAAGATAATCGTTTCAGATTTTTTTATTCGTTTGTCATTTCAAACCAAACGGATTCGTCCTTTGGCAGGTTCAGCAGGGATTCCCCGCCGATATGCCTTACGTAAAAGCCGCCGTAATCGGTGGGCATCATGGCCACGGTTTCGCGCTGTGCGCGCCCTAGATCCATGCGGTACAGCGAAATGCTGCAGATCCAGCCGCGGTGATCCATACCAAGGTAGGTGATGCCGCTGTCCCATGTGGCGGGCTCTCGGTTTTCGTTTCGGTATTCGCCGATGTAGAAGTTCGGCTGATCCTCGCAAATTTCAAACCAGGTACCGGTGTAGTCACTTACATACGAGCCGATCAGGCTGGAAAGTTCCATCGGGTCGGCATTGTGCATGGCCTCGACCAGGTTGAATTTTTCATTGTTGCGGGAGACAGCGTACACCGTTGTATACTCGGCCTCGAAATCCGCATCGTAAGCGGTGCCGATCTCAAACTTGACGATCTCGTTGACGCCGTACAGCGGGCCGCCGTTGGCCATGGTGCCGCACTGTGCGCCGCTGATGACGTCGATGTACTCGACATTGCCGTCCTCGGTCAGCAGGAACACATAGGGGGCATAATCCTGGCCGACACTGGTCATGAGCATCTTTACATAGTTGCCGTAGCAGCCGTTTACCGTAAACTCGGTTTGGTCGCCCAGCTCGTACCATTCCTTCATGTCTTGGTAGGTAACTGCGCCGTCGGAGCTTACATAGTCGGTCAGGGCGCGCACCGTTACCTTGCCGGTGGCGGTCACATCGCAGGTAAACCATTCGTCCTGGCCGTGCAGCACCTGGCCGCTGGCCTGCCGCTTGTTGGGGTCAACCTGAACATCTGTCCAGTACATTCCCGACCCGGCGGGGGTGTACATCGGTACGGTCACGACAAAACCGTTTGAAAAATAGGGAAATATGGAGTAGTAGGTAAATACACTGTCAAGCTCGCTCAGGCTTTGCGCGCGCATCTTGTACAGCATGGCGGTATATTCGGGGTCATAGCCGCCGAAATGGACATCGAAATGCTGTGCTGTGGCGCGCTGCAGCGCGTTCAGGGTCTTTGCGCTGTCGGTGTAGCCCATGTATTCGAGCAAATCCAGATTGGTAAGCTCCTGCCCTGTGGCAAAGTTGTAATGGTAGCTGCCCACATCGTGGTTGAACAACGTGTCGGAACTGGTCACCTGCAGGCTCAGCACGGGGCCGTTCCAGTTGCTGACCCAGATGATGAAGCCGGTGTCGATGAAATCATTGCGGGAACGGGCATCCTGAGCACGCTCTACCAGATAGCCGTATCGGTAGTTGATCATCTCGTTGATGTGCTTGGCGTCCTCGGTGTCATCATCGATCTGCGGTACTTCATAAAAATAGGTGTCCTCGATGCCGTTGGGGTCGGTGTAGGTAAAGCGCTCGCTGTACAGCGGGATAATGCGGGAATCATCCAGCCTCCGGCTGCTTTGCGGCTTGACAGCGGCTTCGTCCTTTTGAACGGTCGGGGTCGTATCGTCGGACGACTCGACTGTCGGTTCCGTTATCGGGGCGGAAACCGACGGGGTGCCGGAAGATGCCGAGGCAGGCGGGGCATTGCTGCGCCCGCAGCCCGTTGTGATCAGCAGCAGGGCCGCCGCCGTCAGGGATAGCAGTTTTTTCATGGTCGGTTCACCTGCCTTTTCGTTGCGGGTAGTGTGTGTCAGCGATTGCCTTAGCCAAAGGTGATGCTGTTCAGCACGGTGTCGCCCTCGGTGCCGGGGTCGATGTCTACGCCGGAGATCTTGATGGCCAGCCAGCCGCCGGTGGGCATTTCGCCGTAGTATTCCGTCCACAACATACCTACGTTTTTGTAGGTGCGTCCGGCCATCTCCACGCCGCCGATGGTGCGCGTGGCAAGCTCCTCCACGTTTTCAAAGCTGTCGTAATAGTAGTTGATCTTGTCCAGACCGCTTTTCAGCTCAAAGGTTATGCGCGGGTCGCCGGAGAAGATATGGCTGGGGTCATCGGTCGGGAACAGCTTGAGATCCCCGAAGCTGGTCGAGGCGGACTTGTACCAGCCCTGATCGGGGCAGGTCACGTTGAGCACCAGCGTATAGTCTGTGCCGAATGCCTCCAGGGTCTGGGTGTTCAGGCCGGCGGCCGATGGATAATCGGGATTGTCCGCAGGAGCGGAAGCAGGGGCTGGTTCGGCGGTGGCTTCCGGCTCCGGCTCTGCAGCAGGCTCCGATGCAGGTTCGGATGCAGGCTCGGATGCAGGCTCGGATGCTGCGTCGGTCTTGGGCTCTGCCGGGGTCTCCGTCTGGGGTTCAACAGCCGGTTCGGCGGCCTGCGCTTTCAGGTCGGATAAACCGGAATTGACCTCTTTGGTCACATCCCCCTTGGAGCAACCGGCCAAAGCCATAAGCATCATGGCTGCCAATACGGCAGCGAGCGTTCGTTGTACTTTTTTCATAGCTATCCTCCTTTTGGTCATAAAGTGTCCATCATAGCGCTCAGATAGGCAGGCGAGACGGAAGCGTAGACGAAATCATCGACAATATGGTCCTTTTTTGCCAGGCACACGGCGGTGGCCAGCTCGGGATATTCGGCCTCATCCACAAGCAGTACCGTTTTGCAGTGCGGGCAGACATCCCGCAGGTCGTTTGCCAGCAGCAGTCTGTCCTGCAGGGTGCGTGGCGGATGCGGGCAGACCTCCAGCAGCAGGACATCCGCCCTGCAGGAACGGCATAGCTTTACAATATCCTTTGTCTTAGGACCAGCGTTTTGCACCTGGAAGTCCGGCCCGCCCTGTTTCAGTGCCATTGTCAATGCGCTCGTCATCACAGAGTATTGCGCGTCCAAAACGATCCTCCGCACGGCGTAGCCCTCCTTTCCTGCAAAGAATACGATTTGTCAATTTCATCATACAGGAATCGGACGATTTCTGCCCCCACCATTTGGATAGTTTTTTGGACTTTTTTCTGCTTTTTTCAGTACTATTGCAAAAAAGTGCAGATTACGTCATAATGATACTGGAAAGAAACAGACGGATGATCTACCCTTTGGAAAGGACAGGCACTATGACAAAGGTACGGCTTGGCAATCTGTGTTTAGCCGCTGCGGTTGCAGGGGTGATTCTCTGCGCTGTCCTGATGCGGGCGTTTTATATGCCGTATTCCGGCTTTTGGCGCACGGTGCTGTATAATATTCTGATCTTTTCCTGGGCGGTATCGGTCTGGTGGCGTATCCTGCACGCACAGACCCGCCGCTGCCTGCTGGGTGCTGCCGCCCTGATGCTGTTCTGGCTGGATATCCGCCTGATCCGCTATGACTTTGCCCAGACGCCGGAGATGCTGCGGCGATTGTGGTATGCGTACTATATCCCGATGCTGCTGATCCCGACCCTTGCACTTTATACGCTTTTCTTTTTGGATCGGGGGCAGTCCGCCCCGCTGTACAAGTACCGGTACGTGATTTTTGTATTCCCTGTGGTACTGTTCAGCCTGGTGCTGACAAACGACTGTCATCAGCTTGTGTTTGCGTTCCCACCCGGGCAGGAGGTACTGGGCAGCCCCGATTACACCTATCGGTTCGTATATTACCTCTGTCTGCTGTGGATATTTTCCTGTGCCGTGTTCACGGTGGTGTACCTTGTACGGCGCTGCCGTATTCCGCATACAAAGCGCATCCTCTGGCTGCCGCTTGTGCCGATTTTTTTTGCCACCCTCTATGCTTTACTGTACAAGCATATTTTAAATGTGCCGTGGATGCATGCGATCGCCGGTGATATGACCGTGGTGCAATGCCTGACCTTTACAGCGTCCTTTGAGGCGTGCATCCGGTGCGGGCTTATCCAATCCAATATGGGGTATGCCACGCTGTTTGAGGTATCTATGGCCAAGGGTCTGATCACGGACCGGGCGTTTGTGCCTGTGCAATGCTCCATGCAGGCAGCGCCGCTCCATGAGGAGCAGCTGCGTCAGGCGCTCACCGGCAGTGTCCAGTTGGATGCAACGACCCAGCTTCACGGCCACCCGATCCGGAAAGGGTATATTTTCTGGCAGGAGGACATCACCGAACTGGTGGCTCTGCTGGAGGAGCTGCGTCTCACGCAGGAGGAATTGCATGACATCGGGGACATCATACAGGCGGAAACAGCCCAGAAGGCACAATGGTTGAAGCTGAGCGAGCAGAACCGGCTGTATGACAAAATCGAGACCGTCACAGCCCGCCAGCTGGCACGGATACAGGAATATCTGATCGCGCTCAAGGCCACGGACGATATCGATACCGCCCGGCGGCTGCTGAAGCACATCGTCATTTTAGGAACCTATATCAAGCGGCGCAGCAACCTTGTTTTTGTCTGCGACAAGGCGGAGGACATCGACACCACGGAGCTGCGGCTGAGCCTGTTTGAATCGGCCGAGAGCCTGCGCCTGAGTGATATACGCTGCGCCGTACAGATTGCCGACACAGCAAAGATTTCCCCTGCATCCGCCGTGGCAATCTATGACGCCTTTGAAGCCATCATAGAAGCGACCCTGCCGGGATTGCAGGAGATCCTTTTCTGCGCCGAGCATACGGCGCAGGGCTGGGGGCTGCGCTGCAGCGTTCAATGCACCGACGCGCCCGCTGCGCTGCCCGGCCTGCCGCAGATGCAGCTTGAACGGGATGATGACGGGCTTTTGTATTTCACGATGTTTCCGGCAGAAGGAGGCGGCCTATGATTCCCCGAATCTCCCGCAACGCCGTCAAGGAAGGCTTTGACACGCTGCCGGCGGCCATCTGCTACTTTGACCGCAATGGTCTGCTGCGTCTGATCAATCACAGGATGTAGGAAATCGCCGCAGTCCTCTGTGGCCGGGATCTGCAGACCCTTACGGATCTGGAGCAGGCGCTGCGCAGTCCCGGCGGCGGTGTGCGGCTACGCGATGAGGCCGCCCGCATCTACGAATTCCCGGACGGAACGGTATATCATTTCACGGTGCGCCCTGTTCAGGACAAATACGGTATACCGTACACCGAGGTGATGGCCACCGATGTCACCCAGCTGGCTACATTGCATGCTGCACTGCAGCAGGAAAACGAGCGCCTTGCCGATGCGAACCGCCGCGCAAAGCGCTTATATGACAATATGCCCGACATTGTGCGGGAGGAAGAAATCCTGAAAATGAAGATGCGGGTGCATGACGACATCGGCCATACCCTGCTTGCCGCACGGCGCGCACTGCGGCATGAGCATGACCTCGCCCGGCTCAGGAGCGAAGCTGCGAAGTGGGAAAGCTCCATCTCCCTGCTATGCCGCGCCCGGCAGGAGAATGCTGCAGAGGACCCGCTGAGCTATATGCAAAGGCGGGCGGCTGTTCTGGGTGCAGCCGTACAGCTGCGCGGTGCCTACCCTGCGGCACGCGCCACCCGCGAGCTCTACGCACTGATCCTGCGGGAGTGTACCTCCAACGGTGTGCGGCATGCGGGCGCCACGGAATTGTACGCCGATTCCGAGCATCGGCCGCAGGCATGGCACCTTTGCATCACGAACAACGGCGCACCGCCCAGGGCGGAGATAAAGGAAGGCGGCGGGCTTTCCTCGCTCCGTCGCCGTATTGAAAAAGCAGGGGGTACAGTAACCGTACATTCCCTGCCTGTATTTGTTCTGGAAGTCACCCTGCCCGATAAGGAGAGCACTAATGATACGCGTTATGATCGTTGAGGACCAAAAGCTGGTACGGAGCCTGCTTGAAAGCTATATTCAAAACGAGGACGGGTATCAGCTTGCTGTGTCTATCCCCGGCGCTGCAGAGGCTCCCATCCTGTGCGATACCGAGGACATCGACCTTGTGCTGATGGATGTGCAGACAGAACACCGCGAAAACGGCCTGGCCGCCGCCAAAAAGATACGAGAAGCGCACCCGGAAATCAAGATCGTGGTGGCGACCTCGCTTATTGACACACAGGTCTTGGCACGCGCAAAAGCCGTGGGCGCGGACAGCCTGTGGTATAAGGACGGCGATGAAGGGACCCTGATGCAGGTCGTGCGCCGCACGATGGCGGGGGAGCATATCTTCCCCGATGCACCGCCCAGCGTGGAGATCGGCACTGCCATGAGCGCCGAGTTCACCAAAGGAGAGATGAAGGTCCTGCGCTGCCTTGTGCGCGGGCTGTCCTATAACGAGATTGCAAAAGAACTCGGCATCGAGCCATCCACCGTGAAGTACCACGTCATCAATATGCTGCAAAAGACGAACCTGGAGAATAAACTCCAGCTTGCCATCGCCGCCACCGAAGCCAAATTGGTGGTGGAGTTGGCAGAGGAGTAATTTGTAGTATATAAGGCAATACCGCACAATTCCCGCCTAACGGCTTAAGCACCGCTCCGGCGGCTGCGGCACGGCATCTGCGTTGCCAAAATGCTCGATAAGACATCCAGTATTATCTGCGCTTTTGGCTTAGCAGCTGTCGCACCTCGCTCGCCGTATCGGCACTTAGAATTATGCGGTATTGCCTTAAAAATAGTTGGCAGACCATGAACCGTTATTCCATAGCAAACGGTGCGTAAAAAGTAAAGTGCCCGCGGGCTAAGGAACGCCGCACTGTGGCGTTCCTTACGGCACCTGCGTGCCGCCGCCCTGTTCGAGTATCTCCGACGGTGCACCAGATCGTGCCTTCTTAAAATAGAGCAACAAAAAAACGCCCTACACTTTCGTGTAAGGCATTCTTTGGTGCACCATCGGGGACTCGAACCCAGGACCCACTGATTAAGAGTCAGTTGCTCTCCTTAGTGGCTAATACTAAGGTTTTTGCCCCATACTTTGATCGGAATTACCAGTTTTATCTCTCTCATGCTGACTAATTGTTCCAATCCACAATTTTCACACATATTATACGCCAATTCATTCATCTTACCTATTGCGTTGTTTTGCTAAAGACCGTATACTTATTATATATTATTTCTTTCATACGATTTCCTTTAGGAGTGATAGAATGGGTTTGTTAAATACCAACATCTGGCAAGATCATGATTCTGAACTCGCAAGAATTAGTTACTCTGCAAGAATGCTATACCTATTACGTGGGGCAATTTGCCTAGATCGTATGGAACTGGCAAAAAGGTTAGGTGTAACTTGGCCCACTGCTTCAAATACCGCAGAGAAATTACAAAAAATCGGCGCATTACGTACCGTCGCACAAGAGGCTGTATCAGAAACTGGAAGTGGAAAAAGTAGTTATTCCCTAATGGTAAATCCTGATTATGGCTATTTTGTTGGCATTTCGATTGGTTCATCAGAAATCAAACTTGTTGTTCTCGATTTTAATTTTGATCCCTTGTCAAAAGTTTCATTACAAGATTATCTATGCTTCTATGCTGAGTCAGAGGGAAACCCAGTTGTATTTGATTGGCGAAAATATCTAATGCAGAGCGACGCTACAACTAATGGTTACATCAAAATTCCTACTCCAGAATCTGCAGAGCGTTTCAGTGCGACTATCAATCAAATAGTTAATGGATTGATTGCTGCAGACATAAATCAGCAAAACCAATCCCCCTCCACAGCAAAACATCTGCTGGGTATTGGATTCGCATTCACCGGTGCTGTGGATGTAGAAAACAAAACAGTCACCGAATCATTTAATTTGCCATTTTTGCGAGGCATAAGCTACAAAACCTTAATCTCACCAAGTAACCGTGAATACCTCGAAAGTCAAAATATTACTGTCTCATTTCAGCATAATGCCAAAACAGTAGCCATTGCTGAAAAATATTATTTGCAGAAAAACAACTCTCCACTTGGTGAATCCGAAGACATCGTCAGTATTTATTTAGGTACCGGTATTGGTTGCGGTTTAATTTTAAATAATCGTTTATTTACAGGTACCAAAAATTATAGTGGTGAACTTGGGCATATTCCTCTACTTATACAAAGCAACAAAGCTATCACGCTGGAGGAGTACATTCGCATTTATGTTTTTGGCGAATCTGATTTTGACACTTACCGCAAAATGAAACTATCACAGTTACGAGAAATATTGAATCAGTCTGTCGAGGCTCAAAAGCACTTTTCCCAAGCGCTCGGATATGCCATTAATACCGTGGCAACTCTGTTTAACCCTTCCTTAATTATTTTGTCAGGTAAACTCTCAGAATTAGCAAGTACTTGTTTAGATAGTATCTACTCATACCAGTTCTCTGCATTGCCATATGTCTTTGACAGCTACAAACTTCAAATTTCTGAGCAAGGCATCTGTTCACCTGCAATCGGTGCTGCAATGTATGCATTTTATGCACGCTACGATATAAACGTACAATTTTAGTAAAATCAACCATCCAAGAGGCAACCATCCACGCACGGTCCATCTACCGATGCGCAGGGTGGTTGTTTTCCGTCTAATTGAATCGCATTTCGCCCTTTTGTGCTTACATTGTAGTTATTACACAAATTTCTTATTATATTTTCTATACATATATTATTAGTTCTAATACGCAATGCTCTTTACACGCCGCCACAGGTAGGATATAATTATAACAAAGAAAGCGCTATCTTTGCTGAACCGTTCTTCCAAATTGAAATTTCAATGCAAAGGAGGTGTTCCGCGTGATTTCGACTTAATAGGATTGCTATCGAAGCTTCTGGAACCGTATACCAAAGAATTTAAGCCTACGCAAGGCGTAGTCATATTCATCGCTATCCTTGTATGTGTTACATTCACGATTCCCTCCGTCCTCCTTCATATCCAGCGAATGCGGGAATTGGATAATGAATGCACACGCGATAGATGGGCACACGAAGAAGCTCTGGCCGATGACGAGATAGAGTCCCGGAAGCTCGACATCGAAGAAAATAAGGCTCACGCCGAAACTGAACGATTCACGCTCCAACCATGTTGGGAGTGTGAAGTCGAACCGGATGACCTGCGTTCAGAATCGGCTCCCAAGGCATCGTGTCAAAATTTACCACCATCTTAAGGTCATCCCAGAAGATTGATTATGATTTTTCACAAATATATTTAGCCGCAACACAGTAGTGTTCGCGGCTTTTTCTATTTTATAAGGCATACATAATATCATACTAAGCAATCGCAATCAATAGCGTTTCACATTTTATATTTTTTTCGCTCAAACGATTCAAACTAATCACAGTCACACCCAAATTCAAATCTTTGCTCCACAACATATAAAGTGAATACCTCTTCATTTTAGCAGAAGAATTTTCAGATATCTTCCATTGGACTCGCCAATAATAAGTAGTTATCTGCTGTTTGCGGAGGCTCTGTAATACATTATCATTGGTTGGATCTTAGCCACTCTGGGGGAAGTTCCAGTTGCTCCACTTCCTCCGACGTCAATTCCTGAAAATCTCCACCTCTGTTGTCGGGCTGGATGCGTTCCCAGCCTTTCTGCCGCCCATAGGGCTGCGAAAGTACCGGGGATTAGAAAACACCCTCCGCCCGGTCACGCTGTTGTTCATAATCTCATTGATTTCCCGGATTTCCCATTGCTTCGGCTCGTCAAAACTGTGTCCCAGGGCTTCCCGGAACAGTTGCTTGGAGCAGACCATGTTATCCGAACACTTTTCCAGATACTCGATGATCTGCCCAGCTTTGGTATCCTCCGGCATGAAGTCACGCTGGTGGACTTTCAGATATTCGTTCACTGCCGGGCTGAATCGGAGCTCGAAGTTTCCGCTGCGGTAAATCTCCATTGCTTCTGCCCAGACCTGTATGAGATACTCCCTTGTTGCTGGTTCATCGTCCAGAATGTGGATTTCTGCAAGCTCTGGATGTACCATGACTGGCACAAAACGGCGGTTGCCGGTGCGGTCAAGGGGCAGAAAATCCAGCGTATTGGAAGTGCCGCAGAACACACACTGCCGTTTTCGGTCAGCCGGGTGGGTTTCGTATGGCACTTTATAGGTTTCCTTCTGGCGGCTGAGAAAGGATTTGATTTCCTCAATGCTCTTGGCATTGGCGGCGGCAATCATCTCTGACATCTCAATCAGCCAGTGTCCCTGCATCTTGCTGTACACATTTTCATCGTCCAACTTTTTCAGGTCATCGGAAAACCAGTCATCCTGAACTGCCAGCAATCGAAAGAACGAGGATTTTCCGGCTCCCTGACCGCCCACCAGACAGAGCATGATTTCGAATTTACAGCCGAGACGGAACGCCCGTGAGATTGCACCTAACAGAAATAAAAGCATCGCTTCATAAGTGTAATCATCGGCATCAGCTCCCAGAAAGCGGTGCAGGCAATAACGGATGCGTTCCGTACCATCCCACTGCAAGGCGTTGAGAAAGTCCCGGACAGGGTGATAGCGATTTTCATTGGCAATCACCATTACGGCACCCTGTATCTTTTTCTCGATGGTCAGCCCATACTTTTCTTCAAAATATAAGAGCAGATATTTGATGTCCACATCGGTCAGGGTCGGGCTGTCCTGATACCAGCCGAGGGGCTTCACAATATCCACTCGTTCTGTCAGCAGATTTTTTCGGATTGCTCCTTTCAGCACTGGGTCTTGCTGATCTGCTGGAATATCTAGGTGCAGATCGGCCAACTTGTCTTTGACCAGCAGAGCCAGCTTCCAGGCGGATTCCGGGGGAATGTCTGCGTCCATCCCCTCGGCATTCCATACGCCGCCATGTTCGCCGAAGCCTTGTAATAAACTTATTTTATTTCTAATTTATGCGTTGTACTTATTTGTATCTTTCCGGGTGCCTATAAATCAACAATATTTTATTTCTATTTTTTTTTATATATTGTAGACCCAATCGGCTTACATTTGTTCTCGCTAGTACATTTTGAAGATGATTTGGTTCCAGTTTTTTCCCTAATATCAATTCTATCATTTTACAAAGTCCTTTTAAACTTCCATCATAAACAGAGATATGTGTTTTTTCAAAAAATCTCATGATATAGAACGTATACATGCATTTCCCTTTCGTTTGCATAAATAATAAAACAAGGAGTGCGCGAATAAGCGCACTCCTTGTTTTTTTAATCACTTGAATTGCTTGCACGAAGGAAAAGTATATCCGGCTGCTTTTGGTCATTAAGGAAAACCGATTTTGCCTTGTCCATTTGACCCTTGGAAATCTTTTTAGATGTCATCATCAAATGCCGTACCATTCGCCTAATCATCGTATTTTTCACACTGACCCTATGATCATACACTTTCTCACACTCGGAAATGAATACATCAATTTTACCGGCCAGCTCATGGGCTAGAATACGTTCTATTTTGTAGGTATCTGCTTTACCAAAATCGACATACTCTGAATTTATCAAGTGTAAGTAAGAATTAGGCTTATACGCATTCAGGATAGCCGAATAGTACAGCTCCAGTAACAACGACATTGACTCCCATTGTAATACTCTTAGTGCATCCTCTTCTTTATAATCTTGTCTTCCAAACTCATTCGTTTGAAACTCGACAATAAACCGAATCAGCTCTTCTTTATGCAACTCGATATCTTTTGCCCACGCATTAAAAATCTTATTAGGTAGTTCGTATATCTGTTTAACAAATTGTTCTTTATCCTTCTTCTTCATCAGGTGTTCGAAGTTGGGAAAGCATCTTGATACCGTAATAAGAAGAGAGAGTGACCTTGACAACCTATTTGTTAGTTTTGAAAGGTCTTCTTCCTTATAATCATAAATGTCAATTGTATCAATGGTATTAGAATCCACCTCATCGCGATCTTTTTCTAGCGCTTTTTCCTGATCTTTATCAATTTCCTTTTTTGTAGGAATTGAGACCGCAAAAGGTTTGCTAGATTGAAGATATTTTATATCCTGATTATCAAAAGAAAACTCTTCCCAATCATTTACAGACAAAACAGCTTGATCAAGAATCAAATGTAATGGATAAAGGCTATCTGTCAAATAAGAAATAAACATCAATATGGAAGCATTAATTCCGAAGCAGGCGTATTTCAACACATCTGTCAACGGGACATAATTGTTTTCTACTCCCATCCGGCGTATTTCTCGCGCCACAAAGTACGCAAGATAATTATTATTTAAGAACTTATATTCATTTTGGTTTCCGCAAGTAAGTAAAACTTTAGCTTTGATACAAATATCAATAAACGTGTGTATGTTCACATCATCGCCATACTCATCATTGTATTGCTGAATAACAGAGGTAAGTTCAACGTGCGGAATGGGATATTTCCTATGCGAATGAATGTAATAGGCAATCTTATCAAGAACAATATATACCTTATCTACTGATAGCGTTCCAGAAACGTATCTCTGAATCGAAGAGGTTATTGAAGCCTCAAAGACTTTACCAAAAATGTTTCCGTCTGTTTGAACACCTGTTGCCCGGTTTTGAAGATAGTAAGTGACATACTGCAGTATAGTATTTGGTGTTAATGACAAGTATCTTCTTTGCTTTTTTAACGATGTCGTTATTGCTTCCACATATTTTTCGCACTCTGAGTTGTCATGAAGCTTTAATTGCACAACACGGGATACTAACTCTGTTCTCTTGTCTTCATAGACCTTCAACAATCTATATTGGGTAAACTGATCCTTATCTACAGTCATTTTTATTCGTTCTTCTATGTTTAGTTCAACATTAGTACTTGACGTGTAAATAATGTAACCGAATTCCGATTCAACCCCTTCTATAAATTTACCCAAATGATTTTGCTTAATAAGGTGTATATCATCAACAAGCAAAATTTTTTGTGTTTTATCCATCCGCTGGAATTTCTGGTATTCTATTGGATCGTCTCCATATATATCTTCAAATATATTTTTAATTACTCGTGCACGGTTTCCAGATTCTATTTGATCAACACTGCAGAGCAAAACAACCTTTCGTTTGTTATAGTATTCAAAAATTTTCTTTAGTAATGTCGTTTTTCCAGATCCCGATTCACCAACGATTCCAATTTTCTTCTTTTGCTCCAGCTCTTTTATGAAATCCTCAAAAGAAGAAATTTCCGTTTCTAGTGTATCTTCATTTACTATTTCTTTTCTCAATCTTGGAAAAACAAAATAATCAAGCACACTTTTTGAAACACCATACTGTGCATCGCTTAGTATGGCATCAACATAATTCTGCTGTAAGTTTCCCGGAATACCATAAGAAGGCTTTTTAGGCAGTACTATGCTGGGTTCTGAATCAATTTTATAGAATTTTCCCCTATCCGTTTGTGCAAGGCAACATTTATACCGATCACATTGAAAAGAATCTGTATCAAACAGACATATAAAGAACTCGCTATTCCGCCAATCACCTTTATTAGAGAGCGCGCCTCCACAGAAAACTGCTACAGCCTGACTATCGTTATAAGAGATCCTTTGAGTTGCATGATAATGGTCATGCCCACTAAAAATAATCGAGCTCTTCGTATAAACGATGTCTTCCAACCTAGCTCGCATCGAATCATTAAAATTTTGCGTTGAATGGTGCATTACTGTGATTACGAAATCTGCTGCTGTGGGCTCTTGCAACTGATCCAAGACATCATCTGGTAAATAATGTAACCCTCTATCATCCGCATCAAGCAAAGACATCGGTGCCGTATTCAACAAATTGAATTCAAAGCTGAAACCTTCATGCTCAATCACTTTGCGTTGAAGAAATTTTTCGCTTTCTCCATATGGGCATTCTTCTCTTTTTAAGAATTCAAAGAAATTCTTTTGCATAGAGAACTCTCGATCAATATATGTCTTGAGTTCTTCGTCTTTCCTTCGAGAAAGAACAGATTCATAATCTTCCCTATCAGGTCTATCTTCAGGGTATTGCCTATCATGATTTCCTGGCACAAGAAGCACCTTGATTTTTTCTTTGTCAATTTCAACTTTCCCGAGAATTGATGCTTGCAGTTCGCCAACAAACTTTTCCGCTTCGTTGTATTCTTCTGCGCCACCACTAAATGCTATGTCGCCTGAAAGCACAAGAAAAATCATACTTATGGGGCATATAATTTTCGCCGCTACTGCATTAGCTATTTCTTCGCAATCCTTTTTTGTATAAGAACTATCTGAAACAAAATGCATATCGCTCAGATGTAAAAATAAAACTTTCATTTATACACTTCCTTAACCATAAAAGAATCACTTAGTCTTTTCCTATATCCTTTTTCATTAACGGATGAGTGTTTCACCTTTTTCCCAGTCATTTATTTCAACTCCATTAAAAAAGAGGGAGCATTTTTGCCTCTATCGATTCATTCTAATCTCATATACACACAAGCTTAGTTTTAATTCAAATCTGGAAGATTATAAAGGATTCCCTTTTTGGTTAGTATAGCATATTGCCACATAAATAGCTATAGGTATTCTCCATTTTGCTTTCAAGCACAGAAAGTATTATATCACCTATTTTTGACGCACATACCTCTAACATGGTAAAGTCACCTCACAAATTTCATTATCGTTTCCAATCACTCTTTTGTTGCATATCTTTATTATACCACATATTTGACATCTGTTGGTTACTTTTCCATTAAGAGCTTCTTATCATGCGCGATATATTAAGCAAAAACCGGTTGCTTTGCATTTTGCATTGCAACCGGCTTTCAATTTTCTTTTTAACTTTGGAGCATGGCTCTGTATTTGGCGCGATCTGCTTCAGGAATATGCAACGCATCCATTGCTGCATCGGCAGACACTTTAAAGCTGTTCATCACGTTACGAATCGCATTGAGAGTTGCTTTGTTTTCGCCCCTCTCTTCACCGATGCCAATTCCTTTCGCAACGCCCTTTTCCATAACACCTTGGCTCAAATTGCACATTCTGCGCACCTCACTTTCAAGCGTTTGTGTCATCGGAACATCAAATTCCGTTTCCAATATCTCTTTCTTCGTTTCGGGGCTCTTTTCTTCTGAAAGCAGCACTTCCAAGAATTTCAGCAGCCCGCCATAGTTTTTGTCATCCTCATCGCCCAAGCAAATCATTACAGCGCTCATAAGATCGTAGTTCCTGACTTGCTCAACCGCCTCACCAATGATATGCTTTTCCTGTATAGAATACTGCGTAATCGTGTTTCTGCGGTTTTTCGGCGGGTTCATACATACCCAAATCGAGTACACTTTCTTGATTTTTCCGTACTCACCTTTGGTAAATTCTGTGCCATACTGTGCCGAAATCATACGGCTGCAATAGTAAATTGCACGTTTCAACAGCGGGTATCCCGCATTATAGCGGTTCTGCGCCTCCACATTCAGAATCAGCCCAATCAGTCCGTCCTCGCTTGGTGCTGTGGCATAAAAACGGACATCGTAGCGGATTGTACCCTCTGTCAGCGTCACATCTTCCGTGTTCGCACCGTGGATTGTAGCCGAGATATTACGGTTGGTTTCATCGGCATCCACGCCGACAGCGCCAATCTGCGGTTCACCTTCGATATACTTCTCCGCAATCTCTCGCACCATACAGCCTCGATATTCCGGAACGCACTCCTTCATAATAACGGCCAGAATGCTTTTGTTGGCAAGCAGACGCTTAACACCCTCATCGTAGCGGGCATCGGCATCCACTTGGGATATACTCTGCGCCAAATAATTTTCTTCCTGCTGCATGGGGTAAGCGCCTCCTTTCCTTGCCTTTATTATACGCTGTTTCTTTACTTTTTGCAATAGTGCCGTCCATAGCACAAAAAGCGGACTGTCCACTGTGATACAAACCTTGAACAGTCCGCCTTTTCTGTTATGCACCGATTTCTGCACTGCAGTCTGTATCTAGTGAGCAATCCAGAAACTGTTGATATTCCATGTTCAGTTTTATAGTAACTTGGTATTTTCTTCCAACCTCTACCCTATCAATCAGATGGCTCAGTATCATCCGCTTCATTTCCAGCGGGGCAGCATCAAATTCTTCTGCCCAACCTCTGAAATCGTCGTAGTAAGTACGTAGTTTCCGAATCTCAGCCGCTTCGTTTAACCTCGCATTTCGGAGTTCGGCATATTCAGCCTTGGCATCATCCAATTCCTGTTGGTATCGGCGGATTTGCTTGGCAATCATGTCTTCGGTAAAATTGCTCGTTCCGTCAAGGCACTTTAGAATCTCACCCTCAAAGCGTTCCAAGGCGTGCTGAGCGGCTTTTATCTTTTTCTCCACTGCTGCACATTTTGTCTTTTGCAGGTTCGACTCTTGCCGAATCCGATTCTCAGCCACTTGGGAATAGGGTGTGTCTCTGATTTTCTCGAATACTTCCTCAACGATTTTCAGAACAATGGCATCCACCCTTTGGGCAAGGTATAGTGCTTGTCCATCGCAGTCTCTGCCGCCTTTGTTCCGTTGGCCGCGCTGAAAGCAGTTATACTTAGGCTGGACTTTTTCGCGGATACTTCCATCTGCCAATTTGTAGCGGTCTGTGTGCATAAATCCCGACATCTTCGCTCCACAGTGGGCGCAGTAGACGATGCCCGCCAGTAGCGTTGGGTTCTGGCTGGTATGAGCAATGCGTCTGTCTTGCGCTGTCTTTGCGCTGCGTCGGCTGATAATGTCATTGGCTTTCTCGAATGTATCTTGGTCGATGATCTGCAATTCCGGGATGTATTCCGAGCGAGCATTTTTCGTAATAATGTAGCCTGTATACCCCTCGTGGCGGATAATTCGGATTATGTTGCTCGACTGGAACTTTGCTCCGGCACGGGTACGCAATCCTCGGTTATTTAACATTTCAGCCAGAGCATATCCACTGGCACCTTCTTGGATAACCTTATAAAAGAGCTCCCGAACCCATGTAGCTTCTTCCTCATTGATGACCAGATCCATGACCGGCTTATCCCGCTTGTTCCGTCGGCCTTGGTCTACCAGTTGATAACCATAGCACACAAAACCACCTGTATAGTGACCACTGGACACGATTTGTCGGATTCTATCGCGGGTTCGGATGGATGTTTTCTCCGACTCCCCTGCCGCCTGCCAAAAGCGGATGTAGTTCATCAACTTATCGCCGTGTGTCTCGATTTTCTGCTGGCCTTCATGGGTACTCCACATTTGAATTCCATGCTGGACGAACCATTCTAGCACAAAGGGAGTTTCGCTTTCAATTCGTCCGAGGCGGTCAAACATATAGACCAGCAGAATGTCAAATTCTCCGTTGGCGGCTTCTTCCTTCAGTTGCTGGATGGCATCGCGCTTTGAAGCTGACACCTTAGAACCGGAGACGCCCTTTTCGGCCACCTCTTTTACCACCCGCCACCCTTGCTTTTGTGCGAACTTTCGGCAGTCAATTTTCTGCATTGGAATATCATCGTGGTCTACCTGCCCTTTTGTGGATACTCGATAAGCCAGTGCAACGCGCGGTGCATCCGCTTCAAGATGTATCTGCTTTCCCTTAAAATAGGCATCATCCAGCCACATCTGGTCCGCTACCGAAATTTCAATAGCTTGGCCATTCGAATCTACGCAAATCATTCTGTTCACCTCGCTGTTCATCTTGCGAAATGGTTGGTGCATTTTCGCAAGACAAACGATACTCTATTATAATAAGGAAAGCTATTCACCAAAACGGAGAAGAACCGCTGCCAAAGTGGGGCGCAATTCTACCTATTATCCTGTTCTTCCCGTTGCTTGCGCAAATCGTATGCGGACATGATTAGTTCTTTGATCTGAATCATCACATCCGTATCGCACTTTTCCCGGAAAACAAGATTTGCGGTATATTTCCCGCAGCGGACGACGATGCTCTGCACACCGTTTTTCCCTCTTTTTGTTTCAGCATTCTCCATCCTTACAGTCCTCACATATCCATACGGGTTTTCTCCGTCTCGTTCGATTCAGCAGTCTGCTCTCCAACCCCGTCAGATAGAGTTCATATTGCAGATTGGTTTCGGTCGTAATCAGCACTGCACCGTAATTTTGCAAAAAGCGCAGGATGCGGTACAAGGTTGTAATGTCGTGGCTCAGTCGGTCAAGGCTCTGCACCATGACGGCATTGACACGCCCCTGCTGCACAGCGGTGAGCATGGCAAACAAATCAGGTCGCCAGAACTCGGTGCCGTACTTCTGCTCCATGCAGGAGTTCACAATGATGTACCCGCGCCGGTCGGCTTCACGCATGACTTCTGCAAGCTGTTCTTCCAGCGCCGGCAGGTTCGGTGCGGCACTGCGGGCAAACGCCCATACTTTGTATTCAGTCATAGCGGCACCTCAAAACTGGTCCATCAGCGGCAGACGGACATCAAATCGCGGCTTTCCAAAGGATGCCCGCGTGAAGCGGTCACCGACAAAGCGTTCCAGCCCGCTGTTGATGAGTTCGGCGTTCAGGTCACATTCGGTGGTAATAAGGTAGACATCATTCTGACGCAGAATGTCAATAACTCCCACCAGTATGTAGCTGTTGCGGCTGATCTGCTCCAAATCGCGCACCATCACGGCTTCAACCCGATTGTTCTCTACTGCGTCCAGCATGGTGCGCAGACCGATGCGGTCTTTCAAGGTGTTTCCGCTGCAATGGTCAAAAGATGTGCCGCGCACGAGAAAACCGCGCCCTGCCGCTTCGTCAATAAGGTCATACAGCCGGTCAAAGGCAATGCGCGGATCGCTGTTGGCGCAGCGCACATAAATCCAGACATCGTGGTTTCGCATAAGGTTCATAGCATAGCCCTCTTTTACAAAAAGTAATCCGGGCGCTTCTGCTCCCGGATGAATTGCTGCACATCTTCGATTTTCTCGGTGGTTGGGCAAGTCGGCAGTGCTGCCAGCGCGGCGTCATGGTACTTGCCGCCGATGCCCGCGCGCTCGTCCAGAATCGCCACCACGCAGGAGTCCTGCTCGGTACGGATGGCACGACCAAAACCCTGCCGTAGCTTCTTCTGCATTTCGGGGATGATTTCGGCGTTTATGTAGTCGCGCAGGTTCGGGTACTGCTGGCGCTCATAGTCGCTGACCGGGTCGGGAATTGGAAACGGCAGCTTGGCGATGATCAGCAGTGACACCATATCACCAGGAAAGTCGATACCCTCCCAGCAGGAGCCTGCCGCGAACAGTACGCCGTTGCCGGATTGTTTGAATTGTTGGATGATTTTGCCGCCGTTGCGCCATGCCTGATAGGTCGGGTATGTCCACTGACCGTCCGTCAGCGCGCGGACTTCGGCCATTTGGCGGTAAGACGTGAACAGCACCAGCGCATGACCGTGGCAAGCATCCACCAATCGGACGATTTCTTCTGACATTTTACGGTTGTCCATTTGCATTTTTACGCGAGGCGGAAAGTACAACAGACATTTTTTCTTGTAGTTAAACGGAGAATCTGCGCGGAAATGACGCAGAGGTCGGTAAGCCGCCAGCCCCAAAAGCTGTTCCGTGTGGCTGAAATCTCCGGCTGCAGCCAATGTGCCGGAGGTCAGAATCGCGGGTTCGCGGGTGTTCCACAGCGCACTGCGAAGCAACTGCGGTACGCGGCTGCTGGCTGCGCAGAATGTGGGCTGACCATCGGCATCGTAGTCGATGTAAAGGATGCGCGTCGGCACCTCCAAAAGAAAAAGGCGCAGGAGACTTTCTGCTTCTCCCAGCCTGTTCAGCAGGTATCGCGGCACATCCGGCAACCCGCCAGCATTTTGCAACAGTGCTATACAGTCGATGAGCGCAGCGCGGCGGAACGGCGTAAGCACGAACGGTTCGCTCGCTTTTCCTCGCAGCTTGGAAAGTCCCTGCGTGCAGGAGAACGACAGCGTAAGGAACGCCGTCCGCATCTGTCTGGCAAAATCCTTGTAGTGCGCCTGTTGTAATAAAAGGCACAATTCATCCATGTTGTGCGGGGATAAGGTTTCTGTGTACATCTGGCGGGCGGCATCGGGCAGCTTGTGCGCCTCGTCCACTACCAGTGCCTGATAGCTGCGCAGGAGCAGAGGTCTATCTTCAAGTCGGTGCGATGCATCTGCCAGCAAATAATTGTGATTGCAAATTTGGATGTCGGGTTTCATGGAATCGCGCAGATACTGCTGGTAGCGGCAATCCAACCGCATGAAGCAATCGCGCGGGCAGGACTGCGGCACACAGATCCGGCAGCGGTCATACCGGGAAAGCTCCGGAATATGATCCATGTCCAAAATGTGCGCAGCAATGTTCAGACTGTTGGTCTGCCGTTTTCTGCTTGGCTGCACCAGCGATGCTCTTTCGGTAAGGCGGGCATCGCAGACAAAACGCTCTTTGCCCTTGCGGATAACTGCTGCAAGCGGTGCTTGGATAATTCTTTCTTCCAGCAGAATTGCTGATAGATTCGGCAAATAGTCGTTGATAATGGCGTCCTGCAAAGCAACGCCGGAAGTGGAAATAACGATAGGCAGTTTCATCCGTTCGGGACGGTTCATCTGCCACAGAACACAGGCGACAAGATAAGCAAGCGTCTTGCCGATGCCTACGCCTGCTTCGCACAGGGAAATTTCCTTATTATATAAAGTATCTAAAACTTCATGGCAAAGCGCGATTTGTTCCTCACGCACCGCCATGCTGTGCCGGGGTAATATCTCCCGGAAAATCTGTTCGGCTATGCGGTGGGATTCTGCATAGCCTGTCGGATAGGTTTGCATTTTACACCCCTGTTTTCCATCCCGTTTAAAGCAAAATGATGGGCAGCAGGCGCTTGGGGTCCTGCTGCCCACGATTTGCCCTAAACGGCAAAAGTAGATAGTTAAGAAACTGTGCCACATTTGCCGCCCGCACCCCTGACACCGGGAACACAACAGGCAGACCACTGGCGATGGTCGTTCACTGACTCCGCCGGAGTCTTACTGCTTACAACTCTGGCTCGGTCACCCCCTCTGACGCGGGAGGCTGCTGGCGTATCATTATGGTCTTTCCCGCCGCAATTCTGGTTTGCCAGACCGCCCACTGAGGCTTGCCGGGAAAGGAACGTACCTGTTATGCTGGGTATTCGGTTGTCAAGGTGCAAGACGATGACTATTTATCATCGATCAGAGCCAAGTCTCGAAGGATTGACCGTATGTAAACGCGTTCTTCTTCTGGAACTATATACATAATTCTCAATAACGCCGCCGTTTCATCCGGGTCAAGGAATCTAAGGTTTTTTCTTTTAGTTTCCAACTTAATTCCACCATTCGGCCCAGTTTGTGACGATATGCGGTAACTCAGTGATAATACATCGACATCATTTCGGATTGTCGCGTAAGATACTCCAAACCGCACTGCCAAGGGTCGTATTTTGACATAATCATCTGCGAAATATAAAATTTCAATGATTTCACGGCGGCGTGCCGGAGTATCTATCACTCAGTCACCTCCTTCCTGCTGGCTCTATATTCAGCCTACTACCGATTGTGCTAAAAACCCCCGCACAATCCTAAAATTTTCTGAAATTTTTCTGCTCTGCTCATATCCAAAGAAAACAGGTCATGCGTTTATAGCAAACGCATGACCTGTTTTCTTTACTAGATGTACGGTTTCTGTTTTGAAATGGTTACAAGTTCTTTTCTTGTATTTCTATCCCTATGAAGTTTCTTTCACGACCTATTTTGTATAAAAAAAGCCCATAATAAACACTCATGGGTCTATTTATAGCACTATTTAGCCCTCAAATATTGCGTTCGAAACTGATACCCTTATTTTGAGGTGATTATTATGCAAGATATTTATATTTCCATCGGCCAAAACATCCGCCGTCGGCGTAAAGAAAAGCACTTGACTCAGGAGTCCCTAGCCGCAAATGTCGAAACATCTGCACAATATATCAGCCGTATTGAGCGCGGGCAAGTTTGTCCATCTCTCGAATTTTTATATAGACTATCTGCCGCACTGGAATGCCCTATTTATTCTTTACTTCCATCCACTGCACCCAGCGCTTCTACCAGTTTCTTTTCTCAGGAGCTTGCCAGTCAACTCAACAGTTGTACTCCGCAACAGCAACAGTTTTTGATGAGTTTTATTTCTTGGTTTCTCCAACAGTCAACTCCGTTCAGTGAATAAACCAATCTTATAGAAGGAATATTGATGCTTGCACTATATATTTCTCTGCTGGATACCGAAGAGCAGATAAGTAAATTTGAACATATCTACACAAAATATCGTGGACTCATGTTCTATACTGCCAAAGGTGTCCTGCAAGATTCTTATTTGGCAGAAGATGCTGTCCATGAAACCTTTTTGGATATAATACGGATTATAGATAGTATACGCGCCAACAATGAAAAGGAACTATCGCAATTTTTAAGAGTTCTGACCCATCACAAAGCTGTTGATATGGTTCGCAAGTGTACCCGCCAAAAGAAATCTGATACCGAAATCGAAGATTTCGATCTTTCAAAGTCAGATGTAAATGTGGAAACCATTGTACTCGATAAAATCGACTATGAAAATATGCTTTTGCGTGTTCAGTCCATGGACGAGAAATACAAGACACCGCTTCTTCTAAAAGTTCAGGGCTACAAGGTCAGCGAGATTGCCGATTTTCTCAACATTTCTCCCGGAAATGTAAAAGTTCGTCTGCACAGAGCGCGTAAAATCATTCTGACCGGATTGGAGGAAAATGGTAATGAATGATGATAAAATCCGTATTTCCCCAGACGCTCTTATCGCAATGATCGTAACCGAGGCACAGGATCGAGAACTTGCGCAGATGCCGAGTCTAGAAGAGATGAACGAAGACTTCCAGCCCTCAGAAAAATTCCAGCGAAAAATGGAAGCCCTTGTTCATGACACAAAGCGTAAAGCCGAGCGGAAGAAGCGTCTTTTGGACATCAAACGTTTCTTCATCACACTTACGGCTGCTATTTCCATTTTTTCATGTACCATGCTCCCCGTCAAGGCTGTGCGCGAGGCTGTTATCACAACGCTTATTGAGTGGCACGATAAGTTTGTATCGATTATATATGTAAATGAAGAATCTCCTGTCTCCACATTCCATATTACGCCATCATATATTCCATCAGGGTTTTCTCAAATAGAATCTTCCGGTGAATCTACCGGACATTACTACGGACAATTTCAAAACTCTGCTGGAGATTGGTTTTCCTTGCGAGTTTTTCCTGTAGAAAATACACAAACAATTTCTTGGGATAACGAGTTTTCCTCTTACTATTCTATAAGTTTGATAGCAATCAAGCCATCTGGGGTATCATGGACGATGGTTCCAATACTCTGCTGTGGGAGAGCAATTTCTTAGCATTTCAAGTGCGCGGGAATCTAAATATTACTGAACTCATCAAAATATCTGAAGGAATAGAAGTTCAATAATTTTTTCTTTTTATGTAACCTTTCTCCTTACCCATACGAATACCTTTATAAGAGGTTCGTATAAAATAAAGGAGCAAGTCGAAATGAAAAAGAAACTTTGGGCAGTTCTTGTTGCGTTTGTTGCGCTTACTGTTTTTGCCACATCCGCATTTGCCGTAGTACGGTGGCGTAATGTCGCATCTATCTACCCTGGCATCTCCGCAGGTGACAACAGCTACACATGTGAAATCAGTTGTCTCTCTGGCACAACCAAAATTGATTGCACCCTTGTTCTTTATGAAAAAGGGTTATTCGGAACATATTCTGAAGTTTCTCGTTCTTCCTCCACCTATTATGGACACACACATGAGTTTTCTGGTACAGCCAATATCAAATCCGGTACCACTTACAAGCTAGTGACTACTGCAACCGTCACACGCAATGGCTCTAGCGAAACCGTTAGTAACACCTTCGAAAAGAAGTGCTAATTCTCCCATCATAATATCAAAATAAGAACCTCTTAGAATCCTCGGCTTCTGCAGCCGAGGATTTTTTTGTTTATTCTGTAACCAAATGTCGATTGCAAGCGGATTACAGTGTACTTCAAGCAAAATGATTATTTCACGGGAGGAAAATTCGTGCTGGTTTTCTATCTTGCCGCAATCGACAGCGATGAGAGCAAAAACAAATTCGAATACATATATCGCAAATATTATCGGTTTATGCTACGAACCGCATCATCAATCATTCGGGATTCCTCTCTTGCGGAGGATGCAGTACATGAAACCTTTGTCCAGCTTCTCAAGGAAATTGATTCACTAAGAATCGACAACGAAAAATCTCTCCAATCCTATTTATATATCCTAACTCGTGAGCGAACAATTGACTTTCTTCGAAAATGGGAACGACGACGAGGTGTTCTGACTGACTACGAAAATCGCTCCACCAGCTTTGACAATTTTAAAGAGCCGGAAGAAATCGCATTGACAAATCTGCAGCTAAACAAAGCAGTCAGCATTCTTTCCGATATGCCTTCAATTTACCGCCGAACCTTAGTCCTGCGCGTAAAGGGTTACTCTATCCGCGAAATCGCGCAAATCACAAATTCGAGTGAATCAAACGTTAAAACCCGTATACACCGGGCGCGCGCCATTTTACTTAAATCGTTCGACACCTAACACAAAAATATTTTTGATTTCGGTTTACATTTGCAGATGATTTTTCTCTTTTCCCTTTCAGGAGGGGAAGAAGAAAATGAAATCATCTCTTTATACTTGCATTCAGGATATTCAAAATGGTGACCGTGAGCAGGCACTCGCTCTTTGGGAGAAGTTTTCTCCCCTGCTCAAGAAATATGCATTCTTCCTGCAATCAGAGGATGCATTGCAGGATTTCCAATGTTTCTTACTAGCGTTCGCCAAAAATTTACAACTCAATGAGTTGACTATAAGCACAGACGGTGCTATCATTAGCTATATCAATAAGGCAATATATCATCATTATATCGCACTTTCTAAGGCGAAGCGCCATCAGCTTCCCACTGTTTCGATTGAAAGCCAAACTGACTATGATCCTTTGCAGTTTGACACTGCATTCAGCGAATCCGATACATACAATAACCTCTTGCTGCTTGATCTTAAACGTGCGCTAAGTACCGAAGAGTATCATGTCATTTATGACCATTACTTCCGTCAATATAGCATCCAAGAAATCGCCACAAGAGACAATAAGTCTCGACAGGCCATAAACAAATGTAAAAAGACAGCAATCATAAAATTGAGACGTTATTTTGGCGTCACGTCATAGCTGTCAACAATTCTCTTTAAAGTTTCTTTCCGCTTTTTCATAAATAGTTTTGAAAGAGCACCTTGGTATCTTCTATTAATTTTTTTCAACTCATACGACTGTATGGAGGCTTATTATGAAAAAAAAGATTTATTTGTTAGCTGGTACATTATTTGTTCTTTCTCTTTGTTCATGCTCCATTCAAACTTTCACTGACGGCAATCATCAGGAATCATCTTCTGCAACTACGAGCAGTTCTTCCAGTGAGGGTAATTCTTCTGAAGTTCCATCAACTCCAGAAATTTCCAACCGTTCGGACATTTCTATCAGCGACTCTACAGCGGATTCTCCGAGTGCAACTCCTGATGTAATTTCATCGTCTACATCTTCGTCTGACTCAAACGAATCTCCTTCCGACACGCAGGTTTCCCCCGACACTTATACTCTTACACGCTATGATTCTATTTATGACGTTCCTTATGCAAAATTAGATTATAAAAGTTATGTTGAGGAAGATGGAGATAGTGGTCATTACACTTTAACAAAAGATGGAATTCCTTGGGGGGGTACCCCTGGCACAGATCAATTTGGAGATATTTGCTTTAGCGATGGGCGCAATCTTTATATCCAATGCTTCTTGTCGTATAACGATACCTTGTCTACCGATTTCCGATGGTTCTGTGTAAACTTTAATCACTTTGATGATGAAGATTCTCATTTTTTGCCTGACGAGACAATGAACAAGCTTTTTACCGGAGCCGATGGCGAGACACTCTACACCGATGATGGTTATCAATACAAATTAAGTACTATGCCTTGGTGTCAAGATGGCACTTGCAAGAGATAGAAAATGTGCATATAATATGCCCTACTATTCTTTTATACACTAAATATCGTTCAAAGCGCCGATTTAATGACGCTTCTCTAAATATTTCTACGCAAAAACTCCCCGCTTGTTAGGTGTTCCACCTACAAGCGGGGAGTTTTCTACCTATTTGTATTTAGGCTTTAGTTAGGAATACGGATACGATCTACGCCCAGCGTCACATGGCTAGTCTGCATAGCTTCAAGAATAGTGACCCGACGGCCCTCCGTAGAACCAGAATTGCTATTGTACGGATCAAGGACCTTAATGCCTGCAGTTGCCCAAGTGCCGCCACTTTCACCAGTCAGTTCATATGCAACGAACCAGTGCTGACGACTACCAGAGCCAACTGCATGACAGGCAACCGGAATATGATTCTTGACATAGGAGCGAATCTTCTCAATCGTTTGTGCCTCATTCAGGCTTGCCAGAGAAATGGCATCGCTGCAAGAGAAGTTATCCGGACCAGTCCAGTAGTAGCCATTGGCCTCATCATAGTAGTTCGCAAAATCAGAAATGGTGTAACTCTTATTTTTCTTCCACGATGCCAAGTCCACACCACAGCAAACCGCACAGCCATAATTGATAATCCAAGAACTATTTCCGGAATAATTCTGGTTTGCATTTACGGGCATCGTAATGGTGGTACTGCCACCCGTACTGCCGCCACCGCTGGACTGGGACGCGCAAAGCTGCCAAATCTGATTGTCTGCATTGGACGCATTTTCCCATGTCAGAGCAGCACCGCTCGAATTGGATGCCGGAGTCAGGTACAGGTTGTGGTTGATCATCTTGATGCGGTACAGATTATTAGCTGCGTCAACGGTCAAAAGGTCAATCAAAGCATCGTTAAAGTTGCCAGAGACCGGATAGAAGTCACAAACACTCCCTGCTTTGGTTCCGTAAATGTTCAGACCATACGCATTGTTGAGGTCAGAAAGCAGCTGGCAACCACCGCTAACCTTGTGAACTTTAAGGCGCTGATCAGCAGAACCTGCTGCCGTATACAGCGTAGCCTTCTGGTGAGATGCGATGCTGCCATTGCCATAGCGGTTCAGCCAAAAACTGCTGTTGCCGCGATACGGACGAAAATAGTAAGATTGCTCAAAAGTGTAAGCCATTATTTTTTCACTCCTTCATTGAATTTTGTCCTTGCACCTCGTCAGGTGCTTTTGTGAACGTTCACTAAGTAAAGAGATTACTGCACCAATTTTGTAAACCCTAAAATCAAAAAATCAGAAACCATTTATCGTGTTTGCTTTATCTACCAGTTCCTGCAGCTTTCCGGAAAGATAAGGACCAGGGCATGCCGTCGCAGCGTACATACTGTGCCAAGTCAGATTTTTACCCTTAACCAATTTTCCAAGGCCATTACGGCGGGCGATATCCGCCACCAGTGTAACCAGCGTTTGGAACGTCGTATCCGAAACAGGCCACTCTGGCGCGCCACCACCATTAGATGTCTCAATTGTTACTGCGCGGCAGTTTGCCTCCCAGTTGCCGTTCGTCCATGCCACATCACTTTCATGGACATACTGTCCGATATTCGTTTCCGAAACGCCGTAGTGGGAAGATCCTTTTCGACCTTCGCGCTGCCAAAGTGCGCCCAGAGCGTCAATGGTCAAAATGCTTGCGCAATGGTGAATCGTGATTTCAGAAATAGTTCCACCTTGTGCCTTGCGGTCTTTCGTGTAATTTCCTTCGTAAGCCGGAATAAATTTGGTTACCAGCTTCGAATCAGGAACATTAGAGACTTCTCCGCTATCACTGCCATCGCTGCCAGTGCCAGGTTCCAAAATGGTGAACATCTGTTCTTCTTCGCCCGTATAGGCACTCCATTTTAGGGCAGTGCCAACAGCCGTCAGGTAAATGCTGCGATCCCGCAGCATAAGGTAATAAGTATTGGGGCGATTTTCTACCTCAACGGTAGTAATAACCGTATCAGTATCATCTGCGGTATTCAGGTGCCAAACGATGCAATTGGTGTTTCGCGTATTATAGTTCAACGCGTACCATCCTTCACCCCGCTGCAAAACAATTCGAACATTGCCATTGCCGCCGAAATTTTCCAGCGCCCAGCGCTGATCAGGATTGTTTGTACGGCTAAAAAGGTTAACTGTTTCACCGTTTTTTACGGTACCATCCTCGTGATTGCCCAGAACATTCACATACTTACCTGTTGCCACATTCTGCAGCTCATAGTAGTGGTTAAATTCGTATGCCATTTGTGATTCTCCTTTTTCACTTTTTGAGCGGCCGCTCAAAAAGTAAAGAGAGCAAATCCTGCAAAATGTAAATTAAGTTTACATTTTGCGGAATTTGCTCTCTTTTGATAATAAATCTTATAAAAGGAGAATCCGAAAGATATGCAAACAGATTCTGTTGAAAAGGCCGCTGGCATCGGCGCAATCGGCCTATGGGCCGCATTGCATGGATGGCTTGGTTGGCTTGTTGTTCTCTATGCCGTCTGCATGATGCTGGATTGGGTAACAGGTACCGTTCTTGCTATAAAAAATGGTGTTTGGAGTTCCCACAAAGCAAGGCAGGGATTGTGGCATAAAGGTGGAAGCATTATAATGATTTTTGTCAGTGTGTTGACAGATATCCTGCTTGGATTGACATTAAATCATATTTCCGGACTTACGCTTCCTTTTAGTTATGATATGCTGCTTACGCCAATCGTTCTGTTTTGGTATATTGTATCCGAATTAGGCAGTATCCTCGAAAATGCCGAAAAGATGGGTGCTCCTATTCCGCCACTACTTAAAAATATTCTTGAAAAGATGCGTGACAGTAACGATGATAAGAATACTCCCTCGCTCTAGGTGCTCATTTTTTCTCATAAAACGCGCAAATGCCCATCGGCTTTTGAACCGATGGGCATTTGTGCGTTTTATGGCTTTCTATACAATGTACTTTATTTTTCTAGTTCGTGGTTTTATGGTTTGGTCAAAATTCTATTTCTCTGTTGTTTCTACAGTAACACCCGACTCAGACAAAAGATTCCCACATAACATGCCAGATAATAAACTTTTGCTTTACGAGTAAAATCCCCTATTAAAAATACGTAGACAAAAATTCCATAGCACAGTAACACTATTCCGTGAACTGGCAACAATTTTAGTGAACCATCTCCCAGAAACATTTCCGCAACGAAGGCAATAAACATCGGTGGAAGCATTGTCGCACTTATATCAATCAATTCGTGAATCTCAAACTTTTGATTTTTGAAGGATATCTGTTGTAGAATAGCATACGCCATAATTCCCATCAAACTTCCCAATGTGTTTACAATAAAATCATCTATATCTACGACACCGGTTTTTAGAATGAACTGCGCACTTTCTATGAAGAATGTTGTCAGGCATGACATTCCAACTGCCTTATATACGCGAAAATGCTTCTGGTAATAGCAGTAAATTATTCCAAACGGTACAAACATTACCATATTATAAAGCATATCCCATGAAATAGGATTGCGACCATATTGCAAGTTCTCTCTAACACTATGGAACGGCAGTAGATTAATTTCTTCCACCCGTGTTAGTTGACCACCCATAATTGTCATAATCACGTTAAAACGAGATACACACATACTAAATACTATCATAAAATATAGTATAGTCATAAACTGGAAGCCATGCTTTCTTCTGCTTTTCATAATCGGTTGCCTCTCCAATCGTTTTAATTTATCATTTGATGAATAGCCTCTTGAAGTTCGAATACTTATGCTTTGCCATATAGTTAACGGCCTCGGTAAAATTCCAATTTTGCCTTGCTGAAATATTTCCTTGATCCTTTCAATGTCATTCCTGTATCCAGAAGGACCTTGTAATTAGACATTTGTAGAATATGATCTCCGTTTATAAGGTAACTTTTATGGATTCGTAAGAATGCAGATGAAGCAAATTCATGTTCCGCTTCGTCCAATGTAGCATAGAACGACGGAGAGCCTTCCGGCGTTTGGCGTATGCCATCCAAATGGACAAGGACACAATGGTTTTTGCTTTCCAAATAGATGATGTCACGTTCTTCCTTTTCGTAGTCCGCCAGTATCCCTCTGATGGCTCTCTTTACTTTTTCCTCCTTGCCAGGAATTGCCTTCAAGTACTGCGTCCAAAGGGAACGTGCCGTTTCCCAATAGAGAATATCCCGTACAATGAGAGTGTACCTCGGATCATGTTCAACAAGCGGGAACCGATTATATCCGCAGGATAAACTGCACACTACACTATTGTGGGAATTGCAGTAATTGGGAAAAACAATGCAGTCGAAAGAACTATCTCTGCTGGCATCCAGCAACTGTTCCATATTCCAAAACTCATAAATACGACTGATACGGTCTGAAAGTCCTTTATCATGGTACAATATCGTCTTTATCGCTTCGATAGCAATCCCTTTCGGGTCACAAACTGCGATTATCATAAAAATCCACCTTATCTTACAAATATTATCCGTAAGATAAGGTGGATTGGTTTCATAAATTTGTGGAGTTTTTTTGCTGCCTGCTGAGCATCAGCTTTCCGGCCGCAGCATTGGCGAGCGTTGCGGCAATGAGAAGCCCCAGCGTGTTCCATTTGGCGAGGACATCCTTGGCACAGGGGTTCAGGGAAAAGCCGGTTTCTATGGCTTTGCCCACTGCGGGCAGCAAGCCGCCCCAGTAGGAAAAGTCGCTCCACCGGGCGGGGGTGATCCAGGGCGGGAGCAACCGTAGCAGGGCGGGCAGGACGAGCGCAAGCAGAAAAGCGCCGCCCAAAACAAACCAGCACGTTTCCTTTGGGCACCCCCTGCGCACCCGGCCGCCCAGGGTGCGGGCGGCGGCCAGCAGCACCAGCCCCGCCGGGCAGAGGGCATAGGCCGTCAGGGCGGCCATCCAGGGGAAAGGGAAATAGAGGGTCACCTGCTGTGCGATCCCCGCCGCACGCAAAAGCTGCTGCACCGTCTCCACCGGCGGCGCAGCGTAGCCGCCCCAAAACTCGATGTTGGAAAAGCCATGGTCAAGGCTTTCCCCGCACAGGGCCAGGCTGGCGCTGCTGCGAAAGAGCCCGCACACGCGGTAGATGTCTCCTTCTATCTCCAATTCCTGCCCCAGCACGTCCTCGCTGCCCCAGAGCTGCCACGCGGCAGCGGTTGAGACCGCGCATTTGCCATTCTCCTGCGCAGCGGGGAACCGCCCCTCCAGAAGCACGGCAGGATACACCGCGTCATACTCGCCGCAATATAGAATGGCAGTGATCCCGCAGGTTTCCCAGCGGCTTTCCGCCGATCCCTCTGCCTGGCTCCAAAAAGCGGGAACAAGCGCGCTCGCCCCATCCTCCTGCCGCAAAGCAGACCGCAGCGCTTCCAGCTGCCGCCCCGTGACCGGCACGTCGGAGCGCACCGAAACCAGCGGATAGGCTGCCCACAGCCTCCCCGCAAACCAAACAGCGATCCCCCAGGAAACCGCGCATGCCAAAAGCAGCACCGCCTTTCGAATCTTCATCCCGCTGTACGCACACGTGCGCCCTCCTGCAAGCTCTTCGTTGTGGCGGCCACCACCGGCGCACCGGTCGTATAATTCCGCAGGGCCGCCAGCTCGTTGTTGCGCTCCACGACCTCCACATAAACCTTGCGCACGATGTTTTGCAGCCCCAAAATAGTGTTGCGTTCCTCCACCGAATAGACGAAATCCCCGCCGTTATCACTGTGAAGGGCGCTGACCGGCAGGCAGCAGTCATATTCCGTCTCGGAAAGCCGGATTGTGAGTTCCGCTTTTCCCACCTGCCAATCCGACCCGGTCAGCGCAGCGGAAAGCACCACGCCTCCATCCTGCTGAGAAACGGACGAATTGATTTTCACGCTTTCGGACTTTGCTCCCTGCATGACCGTCACCGTAACGCCGGCGGTATCCTGCACCGCGTCCTCGGCCTCCAGCGCAAATCGGATCTGATACCCTCTTTCGGGGTCGGAAATGCTCCCGCCCACCTGGCCGCTGGTCTGCCCCTGCATAAGTTGCAGAGATTCCACGGTACCCGTCTGCGGCGCACAGAAGACGCCCTCCTGCTCGTCCAATTTTTTCAGCGTCTCCACGCTACTTTCCATTTCCCGGATCTGTTCCGCCAGAACCGTGGCACTGGCCGCATTGGCGGCGGCTGTTTCACTGGCGGCTTCCACGCTTTTCTCGTAGGCGTGCCGGGCGTCGTTTCGGGCCTGCTCCGCCTGTTCGGCGGCCTGCGCAGCCGTGCGAGCCGCTTCTTCCCGTTGGCTTTGGACGCTTTCCAGCGCTGCGTCCGCCTCGTTGAGCCGGGCTTCCGCTTCGGCCAGTGCCTCCCGGTTTTGCGTTTCCTCTGCCGTAAGCTGCGTCAGCTCCGCTTCGATCCGGCTGATGATTTCCTCGTCCGGCGATTCTTCCTGCTGCAGCAACTCCCGCTGTGCCTGCTTCTCTGCGATCTCGCGGGCATATTGGGCGGCCTTTTCCTGCCGTTCGTTCAGTTCGCGCTGCAGGGCATCCCGTTCGCTGCCGGCGTTCGCTTCTTTCTCCGCCCAGGCTGCCGCGCTGTTCTCCGCTGCCTGGTAGGCGGCCTGCAGGGCCTGCTGGGCTTTTTCCAGATCATAGCTGTCCGCCGCCACCGGTTTGGTAAGCCGGGCATATTCCGTCTGTTTCTGCGCAAGTTCTGCCTGAAGGCTCCGCAGCTTCTGTTCCACATCCTCCCGGCGGAGGGCCGCTATTTTGTCTCCTTCCTGTACAGCCTCCCCCTCCGAGACAAAAACCGCCTCCACCAGCAGCCCTTCGGGCAGATAGAACAGGCTGCCCGCCGCCCACTGAATGGTTCCTGTCGCCGTTAGGCTCTGGGTGATGGTATTGGGCGCCGGCGTGGAGAGCTGCACCTCTGGCAGCAGCGCGCCGGATGTTCCGCGGGCAAGCAGCGTAAAAGCCAGCATCCACAAAAAGAAAAGCGCGATCTGCCGGGGGCGAATCGAAAACCTGTTTTCCTCCGGCGATACGGCCTGCGGCTGCGCCGGTTCCTGACGAACGGCAGAATCCCTGACGATTTTCACAGAAAATGTCTCCTTCCTTATGCCTTGATGCCTCCGGCCTGGATGCCCAGTTCCAGATAGGTTTGCCCATACAGGAACACCAGCATCGCCGGAATCAGCGAGAGCAGGCTGGCCGCCATGGCGATCCCCAGGTTGTCTGTCACAATATCGTTCATATACATGGAAAGCGGCCAGTTGGATTGGGATTTCAGAAAGAGCAGCGGCTGCTCCACCGCGTTCCACCCTTCGATAAAATTCAGCACCAAGGCGGCAAAGATTCCGGCATATCCCAGCGGAACGCCGATCTTCCAAAAGATCTGCCAGGCCGTTGCGCCGTCCAGCTTGGCCGCCTCGAGGAGTTCATTGGGAACATCCTGAAAGCTGCGGGTCATGATAAAAACCGGGAACGCCGAAAACACCCCTGGCAGGATGACGGACAGCGGCGTATCGTAGATTCCAAGGCGTGTGGCGATCAGGTAGTTGGGTACCATCAGTACCTGAAAGGGCAGCACCATCAGCGCAATGTACCCGAGCAGCAGGAAACGCCTGCCCGCAAAGCGCAGCTTGGCAAACGCCCACGATGCGGGGGCGGCGACCACCAGCTGACCGGCGATCTGTGCAAAGGCCAGCAGGCAGGTGTTCCAGAAGGCCGAAAAAAACTGCGGGGTGTCCAGCAGCAGCTCCGCCAGCGGTTGGAGCGTCGGCCAGGAAGGCAGGATCGTCCACACCGCATACCCGCCGTCTGCTGTGTCCAACAGGGCCGGCCCCAGGGCGGCTGTCAATTCGTCCGACGCCATCAGCGCACCGCCGACGGTAAACCACAGCGGCCAAAGGACGGTGAAGGCCAGCAGGCCAAGGATCAGCACCGGCAAAAGAGGCTCCTTTTTTCTCATTCCTGCCCACCACCCCAAAAGTGATACAGTAGATACACGACGCAGCCGAGCCCCAGCGCCAGCAGCACGGCGGCGGCAGACAGCTTGCCGATGTCCAGCGACAGGAACCAGTTGTTGAAGAGGTGCTGCAGCAGATATATGCTTTCCTGCGGGTAGTTGCCTGCCACCAAGTAGGCCTCCCGAAAGACCTTAAAGGAGTTGACCAGGCTCAGTATGGTGGTCAGCACCACCGTTGGCAGCAGATTGGGCAGCGTGATAAAGACAAAGGTCTGAAAAGGGGTGGCTCCATCCACCGCTGCCGCTTCATACAAGGGCCGGGGGATGGTCTCCAGACCCGCCAGCCACAGCAGCATATCGTACCCGTTGTTTCGCCAAAGGTAGGTGAAAATCAGCACCCAAAAGGCCGCGCTGCTGCCCATAAAGTCCACGGGCCGGCACCCCAGCCCCACCAGCAAGCCGTTGACCAGCCCCTTGCCGGAGAAAAGCGCCCTCCATAACACAACGATGCTGGCAACAGGAATCGCATAGGGGAGCAGGAGGACGCTTTTGAAAAAGACCGCCCGCCGTTTTTCCGCGCCAAGCAGCACCGCACAGAGCAGGCTGACGGCCAGCAGCGCCGGGATGCAGATGCAGAGAAAGCGGCAGGTGTTGCGGACAGCCAGACGGAACGCAGTATTTTGAAAGAGCGCCCGGTAGTTCCCCCACCCGACGGCCCGGCTGCGCAGCGGGTCCATAAAGCTGGCCCGAACCGTTTCGGCCAGTGGGAACAGATAGAACAGGCACAGCCCCAACAGGCTGGGCAGCAGAAAAGGCAGTGCCTGCCAGCTCTCCCTCCGGCGCAGGCCAGTGACCTTTGGCCGTTTCATCGCCTTCACCTCCTTGCCTACACTGTAGCACAGGGAACCTGAAAAAAACCTGAATACCTTTCTGCCAAAACAGCTTTTAGGTCTCATCCAATTGCGCCAAATGGTCGATTGGTTCGATCTGCGCTTTGATTAATTCTGAATAATACTTCCCAGCTTTCTGCAGTTCCTGATGGGAACCGGATTCGACTAATTCGCCATCTTTTAATACCAGAATGAAATCCGCCAATCGAAGGCTGGAGTATCGATGTGTTATAAAAATGGTAATAGACATTTTTGTTTTCAAGTTAAGCCGCTTAATAATGTGCTGCTCTGAAATAGCATCTAACGCCGAAAAAGGTTCATCAAACAGGTACACATCACTTTGCTTAAAAAGGCACCGGGCAATTGCAATTTTTTGCCATTGTCCTTGTGAGAGTTCTGTTCCCCCATTCCACCCCTTTTGGAGTTGGGTTTGTAAGCGGTGTGGTAACCGATCGATCACTTCTGCTGCCCCGGCATCATCAATCACTTTTGAAAGACGGTGAAGATCGTTGGCATTTTCCAAATCACTGATCGTTATATTTTCTTCCGCAGTAAACGGATACTTAATAAAATCTTGAAATATTGCTGATATCCTTTTTCGCAAACCGGCTGTATCAATCTCTTCGATATCTTGTCCGTTGATCAATATGGTTCCTAGTGTTGGCTTATATAACTTCATTAACAGTTTTAGCAGGGTTGTCTTTCCACTGCCGTTTAGGCCGATAAGGGCATAAGTGTGCCGGTCATCCAGGACGAAGCTTACATTCTTCAAGGCATATACATTGGTAGCAGGGTAGGAAAAGTAAACGTGCCGAAATTCTATCGTTCGAATTGGTTCCGTCAATGGCGTTCCGCAGTTTTCGTTTTCCGTCTGCATATCAAATAAATCAAACAGTGATTCCAAATAAAGTGCCTGCTCATAGAAAGTATTCAATTGGGTGCAAAACGAGAAAATGGCGCTTTGTATTTGATCCAAGGAGCTTGTGTACAAGTTGATCGTACCAAGCGTAGCCCGTTGCTTAATCCCCAAAATAATGATCCAAAGCTTAAGCAGCAAAATCACGAAATCATTGGCGGCTTTTTGGGCCGTATCAATTTTGCAAAATTTTTTGCGGTTCATCTGATCTTCACGAAAAAAATCTGTTTGCTGATTCAAAATGCGGCTTTTCAAATACGATAGAGAGCCAAAAAGTTTTAATTCTTTTATATTGTCATTGCGCAGCATGAGATCGCGGAGAACATCGGAATAGCGTTGTTTTTCTACCCGTCCGACCGATATCTTATACCAAAAACTGCTCACATACTTATTGACGAAAAAAAGAGGAATGCTGGCCACCACACTGGCAATTACAATAATGCCATTAAATGAAACAAGTACGCATACCACGCTCGCAAAAGAAATTAAGCATTGCACGATCGAGAAAAAGGTGTTGATTAAGTTTGTACAACGGATCGACGTTTGTTCTGAAGTGAAGCGGATTCGATTATAAGTTGTTTCATTATCATACTGACTCATCGGCAAGTGAACACATTTTTCTAACACCTGTGCGTTCACCAATAAAGATATCCGACCACTCACATCACTTTTTAGTAAGATACTGAGGTTATTCACAACAGACAGCATCATGTTTGTTAAGAAAAGGGAAAACAAAAGCCAGATGATTTCCATTTCAAACGCCTGCTGGCCACACGCTCTTGCCAGGCTATCCAGAAAAGCTCTGGACAGTATCAGGGTTAGAAAAGGGCATACGCCCGCTATTGTGCTAAGGATCCCTAAAAAAGCAATCCCCCCTGGAGCTGCATGAAAAAGTATTTTTAGAGTTCTAAATGTGATGGAAAGCGTCTCTTTAATAGATAACGTACTTTTTTCCATGGATACATTCCTCGATCATTTTTCTGACACCAGAAGGAGGGAAAGCCGGATAGCTTTCCCTCCTTCCGTTGATTGGACGCGATGTAATGATGAATTACGAAACCGCGTTGTGGGCGCCATCGTAGTTGATGGACAGGTTGTACTCGATCGTGGTGTTGCAGGTGCAAGCGCAACCACCGCCAGAATCGCGCTGGCCAGTCCAAACGCTATTGAAGCTGGGCGCAGTCGGGGTAGTTTGCGTGCAAGTGCAGCCGCAGCTGCTCGCCGCATTAACTGCAGTACGACCAAAGATGGGATCTACGACGCTCATAATAGCTCCTCCTCTCTCTTAGAATCTATACAAACAGGCAAAATGCCTATTGTACCTCAGTTACTCAATCACTGCATCTTTTAAGCAGTTGAGCGCTTCTGGATTTTCTTCCATCAGTTCATGGTAGAGAGCCAGATTATTTAGTGCAACTGACCTTGAAGCGCGGCATGCCTCGTTTTTCAGCCCCATATCCAACCCGTTTTCATTGCAAACGCCTGCATAGCATACCCTGCACAGATTGTAAGCCCAACACTTATCGCAGATGTCTTTTGACTGCGCCGCAAATTCCTCAACATACTTTTTCACGATCAGTTCTCGATCAACACCTTCGTCCACATTACCAATCGAAGGGCTGGAGCCGATCCGTTCGCAGGCTTTATATTCTCCGGTTGCCGTGACATACAGTCTTTTCTTTCCTGGCACGCAGCATCCATTTAATCCCCGGCGCAGTGTAGGTTCATCAACGATAATGCGATTGTTGATTTTAACCAAGTCGTCAAAGATCGAATGGTAATATATGTTTCTGGCTTTGTAGGCGTCAAGCCCGTCGGTTTCTGCCTTGCGCTGTTGCCATATCATAAGGGGGTTGCACATACCATGAAGAGCATACTTGGGATTGCCGGTGATTTTGTCGTAATACTCATCCAAGCCAGGACAAGTTCCATACGATGGATAAGTAATATTTACATGGCAGGTTGCCGGAAGCCAGTCCAGCGATTCGAAGTATGCATTTACCTGCTCCAACTTTTCAAATCCAAATGGAGGTGTCAACACAGCGTTTATATTAACCGGCATGTGGGAACCTGCGTAGGCATCCGCCAAAATTCGAAGACCGCCAATGCTGTCTTCAAACGTGGGGGCATCATTTGCGTACACACGATATGCGTCGTGGACAGTGCGTGGGCCGTCGATACTGGCCATAATATATAAGTTCGGAACTTGAGCCAGATAGGTGGCGATTTCGCGTGTCATGAGCGACATATTGGAAGTAAAGCTATAAACAATCTCTTTGTTCCCTCTCTTGGCCTGAGACCTCTCAATCACAGCTTTCATCAGCTTAAAGTTGAGCAACGGCTCGCCGCCGTAGAAAGTAATTGCCAGTTTAGCGCCGCTGTTTTCCAACGCCCAATCAATTGCCTTAAAGGCAATTTCTGTCGGCATCCGCCGATTCCCAAAATCACGGTTCCCTGAGAAATCCTCTGAGTAGACGCAGTATTTGCAGCGGAAATTACATTGCTCCGTCACTTCAAGAATGATTTGTTCAACTTTCTGCTCCGTATCGGTTACACCCGCCGCAATTTCTTTTCCCATGCTCAAAAGCGGCGGTCGCTGGAACAAGCGCTCTGCGTCAATTGTCTGTAGGAGGTTTTTCACTGCATTAGGATCGACTTTTGTCAGTGATATCAAAAATGTTTCGGCGCTCAACGTGGGGTCAAACAATACGCGGAAAATGTAGCTGGTATCATCGTCCAACACAATTACCTTTCCGGTGCCTGTATCATAGTAGTAGTTGTTTCTCTTGGTGGAAAACAGTACTCCTTCACGCAGAGCAGACTGCGTAGTTTTCATATCATAAAGTCGCTGCAATACCGGTCGAAGAGAAAGAGGAACCATTTCTAATTCTACTATCTGCATATTGGCGATTCACATCCTATTCCGTAAATTGCCCTTGTTATAGCACGGATTTCATATCAAAGTGCTCATTCGAGCGAAAACGCGCGTTTCTTTCATCGAAAATCGACGATGCCGACGAGTGATTTCTTGTTCGGTATGTACACAAAAAGTGCTGTGAGAAAACCAAAAGGCTCTCACAGCACTTTTTACAATGATGCGACAAACGGTTGTGGATTCTGCCAATATCACGCCTGTGGGATCGTGACCTGCAGCGTAGCGCCGCCGCCCGGCGTATCCCGGATCGTGATGCTGCCGTGATGCAGCGCCACAAGCTTCTGCGCGATGCTCAGGCCCAGACCCAGGCTGGCATCGCCGGTTTGCGGGTCTGCGCGATAAAACTTTTGGAAAGCCCGTTCCTTATCCGCAATGCCCGGCCCCGTATCGGCCACCGACAGGCAGACCGTTCGCCCCGCCGCCACGGCGGAAAGTTCGATCTGCGTACCGCTGGGGGTGTGCTGAACGGCGTTGGACAACAGAATGGCCATCACCTGCTTCAGCGCGTCCTCGTCTGCCCGAATGGGCGGCAGCGCGCCGTCCGGCAGGCGGAGGGTCAGCCGGTCACCGGCCTTTGCCGCCACCGGCTGCCATGTCTCGTAAACTTCCCAGAGAAAGGCCTCGGTGTCCAGCTTTGCCGGCATGATCTGACGGGCAGCGGTCTCCAGACGGGAAAGGGATAGAAGCTCCTGCACCAGCTGCGCCATCCGGTGCGCTTCTGACAGAATGTTGGCGCGGTATTTTGCCTCCTCGCCGCCGGAAGGCAGCAGTTCGGCGCTGGTGATGATCACTGCCAGCGGGCTTTTCAACTCGTGGCTGGCCGCCGCCAAAAACTCCCGCTCCATCCGCTCGGCCCGCCGGGCGGGCTGCATGGCCCAGCCGGTCAGCGCAAAGGCCAGCGCCCCCAAAGCCAGCACGCCGCCCGCCGCCACCGCTACGTACAACAGTTGCATCCTGCCCCATTCCTGCCGGAAGGTCGCGGCATCCTGAAACAGGTACATCTCGATCCAATTCCCACTGGCCGTGGGGATTGCACAGTATTCCGCAAACCAGAGGGCACTCCCGTCCCGCAGGGTGTATGCCTGCCGGACAACCGTTTTGGCCCACAGGCCGTTCTGCCCATCCACGCTTTGCCGCGCCTCTTCCAGCATTGGTTCGCTGAGAGTGAGCAGCGGTGCGGCATCATCGCCCTGCAGGTAGGGATTCTCGATGGGGGCTCCCTTCTCGAATAAGGCGGACACCAGGCGGTTTTCCACCGCGCTGCTGTAGATTGCCTTATGGTCGATGGTCTGTGTCTCCAGGATCGGCTGTTCCAGGGCGGAACAGAGGGAGGCGAAGGCCAGCCTATGCTTCTCCTCCAGGGCGTTCTTTCCCTGCCGGGCGGCCACGAAACAGAGGGTAGCCACCACCATGGCGGCAAACAGGATGTTCACCGCTACGATCTTCCACCGCAGAACGTCCAACGGCGCGGCCGGTTCAGCGGCCTTCTTTTTCTTCCACAAGGGCATACCCAACACCTCGAACGGTCCGCAGGCTCATCTTGGAGTGGATCTGGGCCAGCCGCCGGCGGAAAAAGCCGATGTAATTGTCCAGAATGGCCTCCTCCACGTCGGCGTCCGCGCCCCATACGCGGGCAAACAGGGTGGCTCGTGCCAGCGCCTGACCCTTGCTTTTCATAAACAGTTCAATCATAAGGCCCAGCTTTTTGGAGACCGCGATCTCCTCCCGGCCACAGGCCAGCAGCAGCGCCTTGGTGTCGTACACCAGATCCCCGTACCGCAGCACCACCAGCTCCTCGATGGGGGCCTGCCGCCGCAGGTTGGCCCGGACACGGGCCAACAGCTCCCGGCTGTCAAAGGGTTTACCCAGATAGTCGTCGGCGCCGGCATCCAGGCAGGTCACCTTGTTTTCCACGGCGGTCAGCGCCGTCAGCATCACCACCGGCGTCATGATCCCCTTGCGGCGGCTTTCCCGCAGGATGTCCGGCCCGCTTTCGCCGGGGAGCATCCAGTCCACCAGCGCCAGGTCGTAGGCGTTCTGCTGCAGATAGTAAGCGCCTTCCTCCCCGTCGGTGCAGGCTTTCACCGTGTAGCCCTCTTTTTCAAGGATTTCGCACAGCATCCGGTTCAGTTTCCGGTCATCTTCGATCACTAGCAAGTTCATGTATTCTACCTCCCGGGGCATATCTCGCAGGCCGTATCAAAAGCGGCAGATTATTTAATTTATAGCACAAATTCTCCCGGAGCGCAACCAATGCCGGAAAGAGCCGCAGGCGCATTCAGGATTTTTTCAGGTTTTGTGTGGTACAGTGGTATTACCAAAATTGCCAGGGCAGCGGCCGCCTGCGCCGCCGCCCCGTCAGGAGGAATTTGTATGAACCGAATTCGATCACGGCTTGCGCCGCTGGCCGCCCTCATGGCTTTGCTGCTGGCGCTGGCAGGGTGTTCCGCCGCTCCTTCAACCGAGGAGCCGGGAACGGCCTCCCAAACGAAGTACGCCACGGGAAAATACACCCAGACGGAGGTCACCCCCGCGGTGGACAGCGGCTTCGCTCCCGCCAAGCTACAGATGCTGGACGGCGTTCCCACGTTATCGCTGTATAATGACGCCCAAAACACCGCAGCGGCGTTTTCCTGGACGGGGGATGGCTGGGAAACCATCGATCCCTCCACCGTACAAGCCTTTCTGGACGGGCTGGACAAAACGCAGGTGGAAACGCTGACCGCCTGTTACGGCGGCAGCGGCCGGTGGTGGGTGGCCGCCGCCGAGACCGGCGGCGCGTTGACGCTCTACCGCATCGATTCGCAGGGAAGCGTCCGCACAGTGTTGACGGATACGCCGCCTGCCGGCGGCACCGCGCCCTACATCACCGACTTTGCCGCCGCCACGGGGTATGCGGTCGTCTGCCTGGCGGACGGCGCAGGAAGCTGTGTTCTGCAGATTGTGGACGGGCAGAGCGGGGATATTTCCGCCACGATCCGTCCCAGCGTTGTGGATTATACCTTTGCGGTATCGGGCAACCGGCTGTATCTGCGCAACCGGAATGCCGGAACGATGGATGTCTATGCGCTTCCTTCCGGTGAAAAGGCCGATTCCTTTGCGATTGTTTCTGAGGCACAGGAGGTGGCCGCCTATGCGGTGGACGGCGAGAACCAGCAGATCGTTTTCCTCACCATGGACGGAGTTTTTCAGGCGGGCTTTGGTTCCTCGGTCAAGCAGGCCATGGTGCAGGAAAAAGGCTTTGTCTACGCCGCACCGCAGACCACCGACTATGAGATTCTCCCGCTGGGGGATGCCGCCTTCCTGGTGTCCTGCCTGCAGAACGGCGCGCCGCTGACTGTCCTGATCCGGTTGGACGCCACCCTGCCCACACAGGCAGCGCAAAGCCTGTATATTTGGGCGCTGGAGGACAGCGATGTCATCCGCAGCGCCGCCGCGGTCTTTGCCAACCAGTACCCGGATTGTGACGTTCAGTTGGAATTTGGCCGCGATGCCACCAGCCAGGCCCTTTCCGACGAGGATATCATCAAGAATCTAAACACCCGTCTGCTGGCCGGTGAAGCGCCCGACGTGCTTTTTCTGGACGGCCTGCCCATCCGTTCGCTGATGGAGAAAGGTGTGCTGGCGTCGCTGGATGGTGTTGTTTCGATGGACGGATACTATGAAAACATCCTGACCGCCTACTCGCTGGACGGCAGGCCCTACGCCTATCCGTCGGTGTTCCGCGTGCCGGTTTTTGTAAGCGGCAGCAGCGAGATCAACGTGGATGACTACACCTCGCTGGCGTCGCTGGCCGCGCTCTATCAGGAGCAAAGCCTGATTTTTAACACCTCCTACGAGGATATTTTTGATTCCTTCTATATTGCCTCCAGCGCCGGGCTCTTCCCGGAGGAGAAGCGCATTGACGAGGACGCGCTGCGCGCATTCCTGCAATCCACCAGAGAGATGATCGATGCCCAGCAGATCACCGCCCAAACCAACGAGTATGTGATGGCCAGCGGCAACGGACAGAGCGTGGCCCAGTCGGAGTTTGCCATGAGCCTGATCAAGGTGGCCGAGGGGAGTTACCCCTGCGGTACCGGCGTTGTAAGCAGCCGTTCCGACGCGCTGAAGCTGTTTTGGAGCTACCCCGCCGTTGCCATCCGGCCGCTGCCCGGCAGCGGCTTTGAGGCCAAAGAGATCGTTTCCATCCCGGCTAACGCCGCCAACCCCACACTGGCAAAAGCTTTTGTCCAAATCATGCTGACAGACCCCGTTGTGCAGTTGAATTCCCTCTACAAGGGCTTCTCGGTACAGCGGGATGTGGAAAACGCCTATCTGGCGCAGACCATCGCGGACGGGGAGCAGACCTACGCCGCCGACCCGCTGACCTGCGATTGGGATTCCCTGATCGAAGAGCTGGGCGCGCCGTCCGTCAGCTCTGCCACGATTTATGATGTAACGCATGAGGCTGCGTTTGACTACTACGGCAACGAGATCGACCTGGACACCGCCGTCCAGCGCATCGAGGAAAACCTGGGACTCTATTTTTCCGAGCAGCAATAAGCAAAGCAGTAGCAGCATCGCCGAATCATTCTACTTGGCATTATAGCGGCGTTGTGTGGATGCTTTTCAAATGGCGATTTTCAAAGTCTTACTGCTATAATTTAATTTCTTTTTTCTTACGTTTACAAACCGTCCGCTGTTTTCTCCTTACCCTTCGGGGTGATAGAAGAAAATGGCCCCGGAAATTTATCAAGGCATTGTTGCATACCAATCCGGTGATTCAACCGCAGCATGGACACTCGTTCAAAAATTCACATGTTTTTCTTTACAATTTACATTCCGAAATACCTCATTGCGTCTGTCCTGCTTCCGTTTACATGTACCTCTAAGTGCAAATGGCTGCCTGTGGCTCGCCCAGTGTGGCCGACATAACCGATGACCTGCCCGGCCTGCACTTGTTGGTCGGTGGTGACACAAATGCTGGAGCAGTGTGCATATAGTGTTTCCAGTCCGCCGCCGTGGTCGATTTGGATGTAGTAGCCGTAACTGCCGCCCCAGCTGTCAAGACTGTTGGCAACAGTGACGGTGCCATCTGCGGCGGCAAGGATGGGTGTGCCCTCGGCACAGGCAATGTCGGTGCCAGTGTGGGAACTGACCTCTCCAGTGATTGGGTCTACACGGTGACCGAACTGCGAGGTAATCGTACCCGCAACCGGCAGCGGCCACTGCAGGGTGCCTGTGGGGGTGCGAGTGCTGTCCGGGTTCATAAGTTCTCCACCGCCCTGTGCAAAACCGCCGAGCAATTCTGTCCACAGTTCCTCATACTGCGGGTCTTGCAGGAGTTGCAGATAGGAGTTCTGGCGGGTGGTGAAATGATAATCTGCCGCCATCTCGTCGGGTGTTTTGTGGGTCAGTTCGATTACGAGGACGGTTTCGGTTATCTCCGTGGTGGTAGGATTACCATCCTCGTCAGTAGTTTCTATAACAGCGGTTTCCGCACGGGTAGCGTAGTCCACTGCGTTCATTGCCCACATAGTTTCCCGCAGTTTATCCACCTGTTCCTCTGTCAGCGCCGCAACAGGTGCGCCTTGTTCATTTCCTGATACATACGAAGAAAAGACCGCCAAGACATCTTGCCAGCGAATGTAGTATACATCATCGTTGGCGGTAATGTCTTGGCGGTCGTGCTGTACCGTGTCGGAGATTTCTTCCAGTCTGTCGCGGTATTCTTCCGTCAGGGTTTCTACGGCTTCGCGCACGGTTACGGACGCTGCGTTGGGGGCATCGGCGGCAAAAAAGATGCCGTAAGCCGAACCGGAGACAAATGCCACAAGGCTGATTACGATAATAATACTAAGCGCCACACTGATGCCTGTGGCGATGGCCACAACTAGGCTGTGCAAGCTGGCGAGAAAATGCCGGATAGCCGAGCATACCGCCACCGTTGTTCTGCCTGTGCCGCTCGCAACCTTTTGCGCGGCAAGCCGTATTTTTTGCGCATGGGTCTGCATCTGCGCTTGGGTCATCACACTGCGCGTGGTTTCATTTGCGGCGGTGCGCGTCCAGCGCTGACTTTGGGTCACACCACGAATATCTCGTGGTGCGGTCTTGGCGGTGACGACTTTTTCTTTCGCCCGCTGTCGGGGCAAATCTGCCCTTCGGCGCGGGCGTTGCGCCGCATCGGGCAGCGTGCCGTACTCGGTCTGTTTCGGGCTGACACCGCGCTTATTGGCGGCGTGGGCGCGGGCAGCAGCTTCCTCTTGGCGGTGCTGTCGGGTCTGGGTTTCTGCCAATTTCCGCCCCTGATGCCGCACAAAAGCTGCCGACTGTTCCGCAGCCGAACCCGCAAGGTCTGTCGGTTCCTGCTGTCGGGTGTCGGTGTCATTTTCCCGCGCGGCGGTGCGGGTTTGTTCTTTCGTTTTTAGCCACGCCGCTTTTAGGGCGGCTTTTGGTATCGTTCCTGCCGTACTTTTGGGGGTACGGTCGCGGGGGATTTGTTTGCTCTCTTTTGGCGTTCTCATACTCTCACCTCGGTTCGGTTATACGCTTTGCCACAACGACCACCCTGCTGTTTTTGCCGGAATCATCGCAGGTGGACAGCGTAATCAGCTTGTCCCCATAAGCAGCCGTCACGCCGGTTTCGTACAGGGCGGCGTTCTTACAGGCGTCCACATAGGCGGCAAACTCCTGCGGTGTTTCGGCATCGGTACATTGATAATAGGCAAACAGATCCTCCGCTTCGCCCCGAAATACCGCCATCACGGTATATTCTGCCTGTGCCGTCAGGGTATCAAAGCGGATAATTCGGTGCTGCTCCCAAAAGGATTCGCGCTTGTATTGCAGTAAATCCGAGAACATAGTGCCGTCCTTCATATTGTGTCCGTACACAAGGATGTTGTCGGATGGCGTTTGCAGGTCGCAGTTTGCCTGCACATACGGGCAGCCGTGCGTGGAGTCGGCTTTTTCAAAGTTGTGCTTTAGGTAAAAGTCGGGGTCATGCTTCGACTGCATGACCGGGTAGTTGATGCTGGTTCCATCAATCTGTATCCACCCGGCAAGGTCGCTGTTTTGCGCGTACAGCGCCTGATACTGCGGCAAAAAAATATTCCCCGTTGACACGGCGTCATCGGGGAAATTTTCTGTCTGCGCAGCAAGCTGCCGATACATTCGCGTTTGCGTACAGGAGTCGGCGGCATAGCGGGCAATATCTGCGGCACTTGCAAGAAAAACACCGGTAAGAGGTAAAATCAGGAAGCGGTAGAATTTCAACATAGGGTGTCCTTTCTAAAATCGGTTTGCAAAGGAAAAACGGACGATGTATAATACAGATATGGTCAAGGATTGCGGGGTGTTATGATGAATTTGTATCTCAGTGCGGCGGAATACGATTACCACACGCTGCTCAAGGTAGCCGAGATGGCAGGGCTTGCGGGGATCATCGGTTTTCATGAGGCCGGGGACGGCTATCTGGTGACCTTCCCTCAGGGGGAAAATGTTCAGGCTCTGATAGATGACTATAAGGGACGGCTGCGCGATTTGGAAAACAATATTTGGCAGCATTAAAACAGGTATATAAATCGAAATTTGCAGGACGGAGAAACTTATGGAAGAATTGATACAAAGATGTTCATGGGCAACTACCGACTTATATAAAGAGTATCATGATAATGAATGGGGAAAGCCCGTTCATGATGAGAATAAACTATTTGAGATGTTAATACTTGAAGGTATGCAGGCGGGACTATCGTGGCTGACAATACTAAATAAAAGAGAGGCATTTAGAATTGCTTTTGATAACTTTGACTGCAAAAAAATAGCGCTATATGATGATGCAAAAATAGAAAAGCTAATGCAAAATAGCCGCATTGTTCGTAATCGGTTAAAAATCAAATCAGCAATAACAAATGCTCAACAGTTTATAAAAATCCAAGAATCGTATGGCAGTTTTGATTCGTTTATATGGTCTTATGTTGATGGTAAGCCAATTCTCAATCAGTTCCAAACTGAAACTGATATACCCGCAAGGACTGCACTCTCAGACCAAATTAGTAAAGACTTAAAAAAGCTTGGCTTTAAGTTTGTTGGTAGTACAATTATATATGCCTATATGCAGGCAATAGGGATTGTCAATGACCATGTAAAAGGTTGCCATTTGTATGCAAACAAATAGCATTTCACTTTCGATTGATAGAACAGCAGCTCAACAGGGTTGTTAAAGACTTTCTGTATCACAATTCCAGTTTGTAGTACCCCTTCGGATCGCTTCGGCGGTCCTTTATTTTTATAATGCAAAGATTTACTCCCTTTTCTCGGACGGGTTGGTCGACATCAATTTATAGAGCTTTGTATCCTTGGGAAAAGAATTTGTGAATGGAACAATGTTGCCCGCGCAGCGAATCAGCCCGCAGCCTGCGGGGACGTTGGTGACATAGCCCAACTGGTTGTCCGAGATGTTCAACAGCTTCGCCAGTTCCGCGCGGTCTGTGGCACTCTGGTTCAGCATCACGAGAAACTCCGAGTTCGCCAGCATCAGGCGGGCGGTGTCGGAGTGCAGCAGCTCGTCCACATTCTGCGTCAGCCCGGTCACAAGTCCGTTGTATTTGCGGATGCGTTTCCACAGCTTGTAGAAGAAATTGGCGCTGTACTCATAGCGGAACAAAATGTAAAACTCGTCGCAGAAAATCCACGTTCTACGCCTTTTTTTCCAATTCTGAATCACGCGGTTGTAAATCGCATCCAGCGTCACCAACATTCCCAGCGGCATAAGCTGCTCACCCAGTTCGCGGATATCGTAAGCAATGATTCGTGCCTGCGTGTCCACATTGGTGTGTCGGGCAAAGGTGTTCAGCGTGCCGGTAATGAACAACTCCGACGACAGCGCCAGCCCCTGCGCTTCGGGTTCGGGCTGCATTTGGAGCAGACGGTAAAAGTCCTGCAGCGTGGGCGGCGTGCCTTTATAGCCGTTGCGGATGTAGGGCAGGTACACCTGCTCGGTGCAGCGACCGAGGATGGACTTTTCTTTCGCCGTCACCATGCCGTCACCGATGAGCTGCTCGAACAGCGACAGCACAAACTCCGACTTGCTGACGATAGGATTGCGCTCGTCACCGTAGGCACGGTCCATGTCCAGCGCGTTGATATGGGTGTCGGACGTGGCCGAGATGCGGATGACTTCACCGCCAAGGGCTTCGGTCAGATAGCCGAACTCCGACTCCGGGTCGAGAATGAGAATGTCATCCTCGGTGGAAAGCGCGATCTGCACGATTTCTTCCTTAGCGCTCATGCTCTTGCCGGAGCCGGACACGCCCAAACGGAAACTGTTGCCGTTGAGCAGCAAGCGGCGATCTGCCACGATCATGTTCTTGCTGACGGCGTTCTGCCCATAGTACAGACCGTTCGGTTGCATGATTTCCTGCGCCCGAAACGGAATCAGCACAGCGGTGCTTTCGGTGGTAAGGGTTCGCAGGGCTTGGATTTTTCGCAGCCCATACGGCAGCACCGTGTCCAGCCCGTCCTTCTGCTGCCAGCGCAGCGTGGAAAGCTGGCACAGGTGCTTGCGCGCCGTGGAGTAGAGCGTTTCGGTGTCGCTGTCAAGCTGCTCCTTGCTGTCGGCCAGATGCACCAGCGTCACCAGCCCGAACATCATGCGCTGGTCGCGGGTGGTCAGGTCGTCTAGCATCTCCTTGGTTTCCTTGCGTTGCAACTCCATGTCGTAGGGAATTGTTGCGGTAAAATTGTTGTTGGCGTTCTGGCGGCGCTGCCAGTTGGCAACGTTCGTTTCCACGCCCAGCAGCGTGCTTTGCAGCTGGCGGGCGGCCTCGTCTGTGGGAACCGGGAGAATGTCAATGGACAACATTAAGTCACGGTCAAGGTCGCAGAGTTCCGACACAAAGCTGTCCTTGATGTAGCTGGCATAGTCCTGCAAATACAGCACCCGACCATAGCGGGCATCCAGCTTGAAATGGTCGGCGGAAAACTCCATGCTGTCGGGGCAGAACCAATCTTTGAAATGCTGGCCGCGTTTGGCGTGTTCGTGAATGTTGAACTCTGCCGCAGCCTGCTCTCCGGCCTTGAAAAAGTCGCGGAAAATGTGCAGGCGCTCGTTCAGCGTTAGTTCGGTTGCTACCGAGGAAAGCTGGGCAAGGTGCGTCACCAGATCCGTTCCGACGCGGGCAAAGTAACTGCGGGCTTCGTCCGCATTGCGCTTTACCACGCTTACGGTCAGGTAGCGCTCCCGCACAATGCTGTTGCTGGTGCCGGTGACCTGTGCGGTCAGCATCTGGTTGAATTCGTGGCGGTATTCGTCCAGACCATCATCCTTGTCGGGCAGCAGGACGCTGCGCTCGAACTCGGCCTTATTGATGCGGCGGTTGTAAATCGTGATTTTGGCCGATGCGCCGGAGTCTAGGGCATTCAGCAGTTCCGAGTAATCAAGAAACATACTGGTTTTGTCCTCTTTGCTGGCGATGGCGTAGTTGATGTCGGTGAACGACCACGTTTTGGAATACTGGTTGCCGACTTGGAAAATCCCATCCGCAAAGATGCGGCGGATGGGGATGGCGTCCTGTACACTGCGCGGAATACGGAACTTTTCGCGTTCCATCTTCTGCGCTTTTGACAGGGTTTTAATCAAGCGGTTTCCTCGCTGTCATGGGTGTTTTTCTTCATAGG
>ENA-UOJE01000269-UOJE01000269.1-human-gut-metagenome-genome-assembly--contig:-C23-NODE-269-length-63637-cov-8.740886_pt1 | contig 63637 bp, 42 predicted proteins | sample MGYA00242341_ERZ723888 | MGnify/ENA metagenome assembly ERZ723888 | reverse complement strand
GATACCGGATATCGACCTGGAAATGATCGAGGATTAAAAAAGGACTTCCCGACAAATTATCGGGAAGTCCTTTTTCACAGCGGCACTGCGGTTTTCGCCGTATTTTTGTAAGGATTCTCTTTGCTATCCAGTCCATCTGTGCTATACTGGACACAACTTGGAATATCTTCGAATAGCAGCAAGTGCGGCTGTGTTCCCGGGCTGATCTTCCGGAAACCGCCTGTTTTCAAGCGGTTCCATCGGACAGAGAATGGCCCGGCGAAGGAGGTGCAATGGATGGAGAAGGTGACCGGACGGCGGATGTGGTGGCGGTACATCCTGCCGCCGCTGATTGCTGCGGTGCTGTTGTGCATTGTCTATGCCGTCCGGGGAGTATTTCCGTTTGGGGAAGGCAGTATCGCCTATTTCGACTGTGCCGATCAATTTATCCCCCAATATTTCCACCTTCATGACGCACTGCATGGGAAAAGCGATCTCTTCTTCAGCTGGAATACGGCGCTGGGCGTCAATATGGCCGGAGTGGTGGGACGCAGCGCCTTCCTGTCCCCTGTGAATCTGCTTTTCTTTCTGCTGGTGCCCCGGGACGCCATTCTGCCCGCTATGTCCTTCTTCCTGATGCTGAAGCTGGCACTCATCGCTTTGACGGCTTTTGTGCTGCTGGACCGCTGCTTCAGCCGGATACCGCTGTTCTGGAAAACCGCGCTGAGTTTGCTGTACGCCTACAGCGGCTATGTTTTTCAGTATTATTCCAACCTTCACTGGCTGGATACCATCCTGCTGATCCCCTTGATCCTGCTGGGCCTGCATCTGCTGATTTCCCGGGAAATGCCTTGGCTTTATCTGGGGACCCTGACCTTGTGCCTGGTCCAGGACCTTTACCTGTCCTTCATGGTGTATTTGTTTCTGCTGACAGTGGGCGGCTTGTATTTTCTGCTGGTCCTGCCGGCGGAAAAACGGGGCAAAGCGGCCTGGACCTTCGGCTGGACCTCGGTGACGGCGCTGCTGCTCAGCGCGCCCATGACCCTGCCCGCCTTCCTCAATATCCAAAATTCCTCCCGGTTCGGCTGGAGCGGAGGCTATGAAGAGATTCTCAAGGCGGGCGTTGGATTGGACGGGGCGAAAAACGGGATGCTGGTGATGACCGCGCTGCTGGCCGTGCTGCTGGTGCTACTGCTTTCCACGGTGGAGAACCGGCGGATCAGCCTCTTTTTCCTCTCTGCCGCGGCGCTGCTGACTCTGCCCATCTTCTTTGAAAACATCGACCTGCTGTGGCACGGCGGGTCTTATATGCTGTTTCCCATGCGGTTCGCCTTCCTGCTGCCTTTGGTGCTGATCCTGGCGGGAGCGGTTTTTCTGCAGCGGCACGGGGAAGAGCAGCCCCGGCGGCTGACCGGCTGGAAGCCGGCGGCGGGAGCCATCCTCTGCGGTCTGCTGTGTCTGCTGCTGCTCTGGAAGCTCAGCCGTGGAAAACCGGAATTCCCCTTCCAGCCCGACTGGAAATATTTCTGGCTGTATCTGCTGTTGGCTCTGTCCTATTATCTGGCGATGAAGATAGGATACTGTCGCCTGTCTTACGGCCTTATCGGCGTGCTGCTGACGGCGGAGGCGCTGCTTTACGGCATGGGCTCCTTTGCGGAAAACATCCATCCCTCCTCCGCCGGCAAAGAATCCCGCTATATCACGGTGGAGACGGCACTGGCGAAGGAGCTGGAGCTAAGCGGAGATAGGCTGGCGCGAATTAAGGATGCGGATGCGCATCTTAACAGCAATTATCCTTTGGTTATGGGGGTGCCCGCCCTTTCCAACTGGACGCATCTGCTGGATCAAAAGGTACAGCCCGCGGTGGATAATCTGGGCTATACCACCGTTTATACCCGGCTGGGGGATGCGGGAGGCACGGCCTTTACCGATGCGCTGCTCCGGGTAACCCGCACCCTGTCGGTTCATGGACTGGAAGGCCCGTTGTACGAAAAGGCGGGAGAAGCCCAGGATATGCTGTTGTATGACAATTTGGTGCAGCTGCCCTTCGGTCTGGTAACGGACAGCCAGGTGACGGCCATCGCCGCTGAGGGCGGAAAGGATAGTTTCGTCCTGCAGAACCAGCTATATGCTCTATTGGCGGATGACGGCCCGCTGCTGCGGACGCCTGATGGGGAGGAATCCGGCGGAAAGCTGACCTTTACTGTATCCGGCCGCCAATATTTGTATTACCGCGGCGCGTCGGGAACCCTATGGGTCAACGGGGAGGCGGTGCCGGTGCCCTCCACCGGGGATTCCAACAACACCCATTATCCCGCTACCTTCAACAACGGCATTCTCTGCCTGGGCTATTTCGAGAATGAGACGGTGACGGTGGAGGCTCCTTCGGTTTACGCCGGACAATTTGCCTTGCTGGATGCGGATAAGCTGCTGGCCCTTTCGGCAGCTTATCAGGAGCCGGATAAACAAGTGGAAGCACAGGCGGGAGCGAGACGGCTGTCGGTCCAGGTATCCAACGCGCAGGAAGACGAGATGCTTCTGCTTCCCCTGACGAATGAAAAGGGCTGGTCCTGCGTGGTGAACGGCCGGCGGGTGGAGATTACGGATGCGCTAGGCTGCCTGATGGCAATTCCGCTGGAAGCGGGGGAGAATCGGGTGGAGCTGCGTTTCACCGCGCCGGGACTTCTGCCTGGACTGCTGATCTGCGGCGTGACGGCCCTGGCGATTGCCGCCTGCTGGATATTGACGAGGAAAATGGGCTGGCGGATGCAGCCGAATGGACGGGTGGCCCGGGCGGCGGAGGTGCTTCTGCTGCTGGCGGTGGCGCTGGCGCTGACGATTTTCTATGCTGTGCCGATTCTGACAGCGGCGGCATCCTATTTTGGCTTTTCCATTTGACGCAATGAGCATAAACGGAAGGAAACCCTATGGAAAAAGGAAGGGCGGCCGCGGGAGGCCGCCCTTCCTTTTTTTGAAAATTTTTCCAGGATAGAAGCGTCATGTGGAAATCATTCGCTGGAAGGAAAGAACGAAACAGTCTGGAGAAACTAAAACAGGGAGGTGATAAAAGCGCGTTCCATCGATCTAAATTTTCAAAAAATGAGGAAAGAAGGAAAGCAAAATGAAAAACGGGAAAAAATGGATAGCAGGACTAACGGGGGCTATGCTGCTTTCGGTATGCAGTGTCGGCATGATCCCGGCGGCTGCGCAGGAGACGGAAAGCAACACGGTGAATCAGCAAGAACAGCGTCAGGAATGGAAGGCAAAGCAGCAGGCGGCCAAAGAGAAATGGGACGCCCTCAGCGATGAGGAAAAGGCGGAGCTTTTTGCCGTGCTGGATGGACGGGTGACGGCGGATGAAGCCATTATTGATAAATTGGTGGAGCTGGAGGTACTGGACAGGGAAGACGCCGCCATTATGAAGCAGCATCTTCGGGAGGCGGCGGAAAAACGGCAGGAATCGGGAGAGTATCCCTTTGGACGGCCTTCCCGCCGGGAGCATAAAAGCCATGATTGATCAATAAATATGAAAATGATGCAGGCAGCCCAGCTGCCTGCGTCATTTTTCTTTTTTATTTCCATAACGCCCGGAGCTTTTGACTATTCTTTTGCTGCCTGGATTTCCGCCTGAAAGTTCAATGTGTACGCGTCGAGACTGAGAATACAGGTGGGGCTTTGACTGCCGTCCAGATAGGTGGTCATACCGGTTACAGCGTGCCCTGTCTGGCTGCCGATGGTGATTTCATACAGAACGCTTTGGGGATCAGTTTGTTTCAGATGATACTCACCGGTATACTGCTTATTGTTGGTATGGTCCGTAAGGGTGAATCCGCCGTTTTCGGCTTTGCAGGTTAATTCCAGCGTCGCCGCGTTTTCATGATTATCCGCCAGTTCGGGAGCGCATGCTACGGCAGAGCCGTCTTCGCCGCCCTGGATCGTCGTCATTGTCCAGGCATACGCATCGATCTGCGGTACGTTTGTCTTCCCGCATCCCGCTGCACACAGCAACAGAAAAATCCCCAACAAAGCGATTTTTATTTTCATACCCATCACCTTTCTTGATTCCGTGCGTTTAGGAAAAAACGACCTATTCCCACGGCTCCAATTATCAGGGCGATGGCCCCGAAGAGCAAAAGGAATCCGCTGCTGTCAAAGGCGCCCTGTACCGCTATATCGGTCGCTCCCTGTGCAAAGCCAATCGCGTCGGCGGGCGGCTGCGAGGCGCGGGCAGCACCGAATGCAAGCAGAGATCCTATTCCCACGGTAAAGGATAGAGTGAAGCACACCCAGTTCCAGCGCTGTTTTCGAACGGATTGACGTGGGCCAAGGGAATCCCTCACACTTGCGGCAAAATCCGCCGGGGTTCCCAGCCGCAGAATCACCTGCTGCTCGTTTTCACCATGCTCTGCTGCGGACGCAAAGGCTTCCCGCAAATCACGGGCAACCGCTTTCCGTGTGCTGCGGGAAGCGGAAAGCGCTTTTTCTACCTGACGGATATATTGTTCTGCATTCATATACTTTCCTCCGGCAATCCGCATTCGCGGATAAAGTTGTTCACGCACAGGGTGTAGTTCTTCCAAAAGGCGATAAGCTCCAATAGGGTTTCCCGGCCCTTTTCAGTGAGAGAATAGTATTTTTTGGAGCCGCCGTTGGCTGCCGAAGGCGCAATGCGGCATTGAATCAGTTCCGCTTCCTGCAGGCGGTAAAGAATGGGATAAACCGTCCCTTCTTTAGCATAGCCCAAAAGCGACGCGCCGTGATCGTTCAGCGCGGTAATAATCTCATAGCCGTAGGTCTCTTTTTTCGCCACCAAACACAGCAGCATCATTTCCAGCGAGCCTTTTTTGAATTGCTGCACATAGTTGCTGTTCATTCGTCCACCTTCCGCCATAAGCGCTGTACCTAGTAATACTAAATAGCGATACCAATTATAGAATGGCCCGGCTGCCATGTCAATAGGAGCGTCTTGAAAAAAGCAGGAGGCCCATAACCGGCAGCCTGCCGGTTATGGACCTCTTAACTGAAAATAAGATTAAACCGTTGTTTCCTGAATTTTGCGGTTGAGCTTTTCCCGGGTTTCCAGAATCCAGCCAGCGGTACGGGGATACTGCCGGAAGGTCAGCGGTTCCGCCGCCTCCTGATCCAGCCATTGCGCCGCCGCTTCCCGGCCGATGCGGAATTCCAGCAGCTGCAGAGCCCGCATATCCTGCAGGGCTTCGTGGAAGACCAGCTGCCGGATGGAGGGCACCGGTTCGCCGTTTTCTCCGGGATACACGATGAAGGAATCTCCCGAAGGGAAGGCTTCCCCGCTGTCGGTAACGGCATAGGGATCGATGAACTTGCGGGAGAGGGAGGTGAACCAGAAATTATAGCCCCACTGGAGGAACCCTTCGATTTGATGGCGGTAAAGCTGCCAGCCCAGAATTCGGTTGCGGGCGGAAGGCATCGCCATCATCCGGTTGCTGACGTCCACCGTCTGCCCGCAGCAGTAATAGGTCCACAGGTGGGGCACTTTCTCCTCCAGAAAGGCGTCGATGTGGTTGTTGGCGGGAATGGGATGAGGGACCAGCCCTTCTTGGTAGAAAGCGATATCCGACAGGGCGTCCATGGTGCGGCAGTCCGCCAGCGCTTCCCGGACGCTGTCTCGGGCCCGGCGATAGCTTTCCAGCGCGGCGATGGAGGGCTCGTCGGAGATGTGAAACCAGCACCGGTCCAGCCGATTTTCCCGGCGCAGATGCTCTTTGAGGGCAGACAGAAAATCGTTCAGAAACGCCGTATATTCGGCGGAAGCGGCGTCGGTGTGCCAGCCGAATCGTTTTTCCTTCCGGCCGTCCGCCGTCACCACAATCTTAGGGGCATGTTCCGCTCCCCACTGGGTAAAGAGATGGGATATCTCAAAATAGCGGATGCCGCAGGACCAAGCCAGATCCATGTATCGCCTCAGCCGGTCGAAGCCGAAACGATATTTTCCCTTTTCCCAGCTTACGTCCACCAACTGAACAGTGGGGCGTTCCCCGCCCACGGCGGTATCCAGAGGCGGGGTAAAGATAGGGGTGAGCAGCATGTTGATGCCGTACCGGACGGCATTTTTCATATAGTTTTCCAGTATGCGCCAGTGCTCCTCGCTGAACACCGGCACCTGATACCGCAGCGCCAGGCAGTCGCAGTGAAACCATTCGGTATGAATCAGGGTCTGCTCCGGCAGGCGTGTACCGATCACCTCCAGGGTGAAGATGGTTTCCGCCAGCACCTCAGCCGGATTTTCCGCAGTGGAGAGGGTGAGCCGGATGGGATAGCTTCCCGCCGGCTGGTCCGGCGGCAGGGTGACCTCCACCCAAAGGCTGCGCCATTGGCCGCCCATTAGGGAATAGGAGCCGTCGATGGGCATGAGAACATCGGGATACAGTCCCGGCGTCCGCCGCAGAAAATAGGAATCGCTGCCCGCATAAGCGGGAAGCAGAGAGGGGACGCAGCCCACGGCGTACAGAGATACGGCGGCGCTCAGCGGGGAATCCACCGCCGCCGTCACATCCAGCCGGTCTCCCTCATCGGGACAGGCGGCCCACTGAAAACTCACGGTTTCTCCCTGCAGGGCGGATACCGCCGTGTGAGAAGCAGCTTCCGGCGCTTCATCTGGGAAAACCTTTTCCAGGGAGCTGAGAAGTTTGTGCGCGATGATCATGGACAATCATTTCCTTTCCGAATCAGAGTTTTACGGTCAATCGCCGAGTTTTTTCAGCTCCAGCACATCCAGCCATACGGAGGCGCCGGCCGCGCCGTCATACAGGACCAGGGTGTCGGTGCCGTCGCCGGTCAGCCGGATATCCAGGCTGACGATTTCTCCCTGATAAGCAGTCCACTGATCGGTGGTGACGGGGCAGGAGATCTGCTGGGGCGCGCCGTTGACCTCCACTGTCAGCTGAGCGCCGGAATCTCCGGTCATATAGCGGATATGCAGCCGATAGAGACCCGGGCCGGGAACCGCGGGTGTGTAGGATACCCGGTTGTCGTGGGCGGCGGTCCAGCCCAGTCCGGCCAGAATCTGCCCCCCCGACGCGCCGGATAAGGCGGGGGCGAAAGCGGTGCCGAACCAGGCGTCCGGCTGTTCCGCTTCTCGCTGCCAAATGACGGCGTCTGCATCCGCGATAGCGGCGGCCAGGGAAGCGCGGAGAGCTTCCACCTCTTGAACGCTGTCCGTATAGCCGGCAGGGCCGCTATAGACGCTATGGAGCGCGGCGTCGGCCGCCGCGTCCCCGAAGCGGGCGCGATAGGCGGCGAGATATTCGTAATCCTCCAGGCTGTCCCGCAGCCGTTCCAGCCGGACCGAAGCGGCGATACCCCCGGCGGTCAGCGCGCGGTATTCCGGGAACTGAGCGGCGTCATAGACCAGCACGCCGTCTCCTTTAGGCAGGTCGGGGAACCAGAAGGCGCCGGAGGAAGCGGGGAAGCGATAATCGGCGTAATGATTGGCACTCCAGTAAAGGAAGCCGTCGGTGCAGTCCGCGAAGCTGCGCCAGAGATTGGCCCGCTGGCTGAAGCCGCTCATGGACAGATGCAGATTGGGATAGGGGGCGGGCGGATTGTTGCAGACATAACTCCACAGCTCTTCCGCGCCTTGCAGGCGCTGCCGGGTTTGGGCGATTACCTGAGAATTGCTGCCGGAGGCCGTGTCGTTGGAAATGCAGTAGGAGTCGGTATAGCCCCGCAGCAGGGCAGGAACATCCAGAATGGAATAGGAGGGCGGCGCAGTGTAATAGGTAGACAGGATTTTCGCCTGCGGGGACACTGCGTGAAGAGCGTCCGCCGCCTGCCGGAAGGCAGTGACTTGCGTCATGGTAGTTATCTCATCGTAGAGATAAAACCGGCACCTGTCCAGTATAGCATATTGTTGGATTTCCTGCATCTGGGAATGAAAATCTGCGGAGGAAAGAGAAAAATAGGGGAGCATCAGACAGGTTAGCCGATTATCTGTAAGGTAGTGCCGGTTATCATTGGTGATCCGGCCCCCAGGCAGGGAATAGGCATTGATTCTGCCGTCCGTCCCCAGCCATTCAAAGAAATAGGGGGAGACCCGGTATTCCAGCAGATAATCCAGGTAGGCAGTCTGAATGGAAGCCAAAGCCTCCGGGGTGTTCTCCACCCCATATACCGCCGCCAGATTGCCGTTGTATACTCCCACTGCCGCCGGAATGGAAGGGACTTCCGGCAGGGTGATTTCCAGCACGGTGAGGCGAATGGGAATCTGTCGTGCACCGTCCCCAGCTGTCAGGGTCAGCTGGCCGGTGTATTCGCCGGCCGGAATATCCCGGGGAACCTGGACCGTGATCCAGACTGCTGTTGGCTGCTCGTTGTCCACAGGCACTTCTGTCACCGGCAGCAGCGCCTCGGGGATGCTGTCCACCCGGGCTGCCACTCGCAGGGAGAGGCTGGAGGCGGGGATCACCCCGCCTCCGGGGCCGGTGAGATCCGATAGGGTGTAGTCCAGAGTGCCCACATAGGAAAACCGGAGGGTGTCGATCCAGGCGGAACCGGCGGCTGAAGCGTCATAGAGCGCCAAGGTGTCCTGCCCATCCCCATTCAGGGGGATCAGCAGCTCCACCCTGCCGCCCTCATAGACAGACCACTGGTCGGTGGTGGGCGGGCAGCCCACGGTGTAGTCGATACCGTTCACTGTGATTCCCAGGGCGGCGGACCGGTCGCCGGTCATATACTCCAGCCGCAGGCGGTAATATCCTGGGCGGGCAGCCGGCAGGGATGAGAAAACCACCCGGTTGGCATGGTCCGCCGTATAATTCAAAGCGCAGAGCACCCGGCCGCCGGAGGCGCCGGATACATTCCGAATCCCCGCCGTGCCGCTCCAGGCGGAGGGGGATTCCGCTTCGATTTCTCTTCCCAAGGGCTCCAGGGTCAGGCTGTCGATCCAGGCGGAACCGGCGGCGCTGCCGTCATACAGGGTCAGGCTGTCGCCGCTACCGGTGAGGTGGATGTCCATTGCCGCGGTACCGCCTTCATATACCGCCCATTGATCGGTGGTAGGCGGACAGGTTAGGGTTTGCTCCTCGCCGTTGAGCCGAACCGCAAGGACCGCGCCGCTGTCCGCCGTCATATAAGCGATCCGCAGCCGGTACCATCCGGCGGGCAAACCGCTTAGAAAGGAGGTATAGGATACCCGGTTGTCATGACCGGCGGTATATCCCAGGCCGATGAGGACGCTGCCGCCGGAGGCGCCGTTCAGCGCCCGGGTACCGGCCCAGCCGTGCCATTCGTCGGGGTTCTCTCCTTCGGCGGTGTGGGTATCCTGATGGGATTCCAGCAGCAGCTGAGCGCTTTCCGCCTCTCCTCGGGCGGCCTGCAACACCAATTCCGTGCCTGTGGGGAGAGTACCTGGGGTCAGCGTATTCAGGCTGGAAGCGGTGCCCAGGGTAATGCCTTGAATGGAGGTATAGGGGTCGCCCGGAGAGAGGGCGGAAGAGGGGGAATACTGAGCTTGGGTGCAGGGGAGACCGGTCAGCAGACAGCAGCCGGCCAGGAGAGCTGCCAGGCGTTTGATTTTCATGGGAATTTTGCCTCCTTATCATCATAGTCTTAAAAAATGGCTTGAACGCGAAGTTCAAGCCATTTTCAGCGCTGCGGAAAAATCATGACCGCTTTCTCTGATACGACCAGCAAATGCCGCCTGCCGCCAGGATAGAGACCAGAAGCTTTTTCACTTTTATGGCCATATCTGTTTTCCTACCTTTATGCTCCGGCCAGCAGATCGCCGATTTCCCGGCGAACCGCTTCAATGTCGGCAAACCGCCGCATATAACCGGTGGGGCGGACATAGATTTTTTTAAAAATTTCCGCGGCGGCTTCCTTGCCCTTCGTCTGCTCCAGCAGGGTGAAATATTCGTAATCCTCCAGGCTGTCCCGCAGCCGTTCCAGCCGGATCGATGCCACAATGCCTTCATATTCGTATTCCGGGAACATGCTGCCGTCATACAGCAGCACGCCGTCCCCCTTGGGAATTTCTTCCGAAACGATATAGAAGCTCTCATCATTGGGCTTCAGCCGGGGAGAATTATAGTGGTTGACGCTCCAATAGAGGAAGCCGGTGGCCTGCTCGGCATAGTTGCGCCATAGCACCGCCCGCTGCTCGAACCCTGGCTTTTCCAGGAAGATATTGGGATAGCCGCCCGCCGGGCGGTTGCAGACATAGGTCCAGAACCGCTCTCCCGGCAGGATCTGCTGCCGCATTTTTTCGGCCACCGTCTCGTCGCCTCGGGAAGAAGCGTAGGTAGCCATACAGAAGATATCGGTGGCTCCGCGCAGCACCTCGGGGACCTCCAGCGTATCGTACCACTGATCGTTTCCCTCCGGTTTGGCGGGACCGGTGAAAAAGGTGGTGAGGATATGAGCCTCCGGCTCCACCGCTTTGATGGCGGCGGCGTTCTCCTTCACCAGCTGGACGTTTTCGTTGGTGATGATCTCGTCGAAGAGATAGAACATGCTTTTATCCAGCAGCCCCTCTTCCCGCACCAGCTGCATCTGCTCCCGGAATTCGTCCTCCATCAGAGGAAAATAGGACAGCATCAGGGCGGTCATGCGGGGATCCTTGGCTAACGCCATGGTGGATTCATCCAGCAGTCCGCCGGGGAGGGAGTAGGCGTTGATCTTCATGGAGGGCCGGTACCAATCGAAGAAATAGGGTGCCATCCGGTAATCCAGCAGATAGTTGTAATAGTCGGTCTGCACCGCTTTCAGTTCTTCCACATCCCCGTCGGACAGCCGATAGACCGACCGTAGGTTCACATCCCAGATCCCCATGGCTGCGGGGATGGAGGGGGTGACCGGCAGGGAAAAGTCCGCCACGCGGAGGCTCAGAGGCACCGTGATCTCCTCCTCTCCGGCCCGGAAGATCAGGGAGCCGGTGTAATCCCCCGGCTGGGCGTCCCGAGGCACATATACCGTTACCCAGACCACCGCCCGCTGGCCGTCGCCAACCGGGATGCTGGCGGTAGGAACCAGTGCTTCCGGGATGCCGTCCACCTGCACGGCGGCCCGCAGCTGTATGTGTTCCGCTCCGATGGTGCCCGGACCTGTCAGGCCGCCGGCCTCCATGGTTACCAGCCCGCCGGTGACGGCGGTGATAAGGATCTGGGCGCTTTCATGCTCGTGACGGGCGGCGGACAAGGAAACGGCTGTCTCTTCGCTTTGAAAATCCGCTGTTACCGTCTCCAGACTGTTGGCGGTGCGGATGGTGAGGCCTCCCGCAGGCCCGGTGGGCGCCGGGCCTGCAGAGGAGGAAGAAAAGGAGGAGGGGTTATCGGAAACGGCTGGATTTTGCTGACAGCCGGTCAGGCTCATACAATTCACCGCCAGTATCAAGGCGCCGGCCAGGGCCGCAAGCCTTTTTTTAAGAGAATGAGGTTTGGTTTTCATCGTCTTAACGCCTTTCGACCAATTCGTCTGATGGGATTGATGGGATGAGAGATGGACCCCGGCGATTATGCGCCGGGCTTTTTCCGGAATTTCAGGAAGTACAGGGCCGCGCCGCCGGCCAGCACCACAACCACAATGCCGCCGATGATAAAGGGCAGGGCGCTGCCGGACCCTTCAGGATTCGCCGGGGAGGAAGGGGCGGCGGTGGAAACCGCGGAACCGGCCGCTTTGGTTGCAGCGGTGCTTGTCGCCTGCGTGGTGGTTGTTTCGGTGAGATTGCTGGGGATAGTGGTGTCGGCGGGATCATTCTCCGTGGGCTGGGTGGGCGTCTCGGGCTGTGTGACAGGAGGTTCGGTAGCGCCTCCGCCCACCTTTTTCAGTTCTATGTAGTCGATCCACACGCCGCCGGGTTCTGCGCCGTCATAGAGCAGGATTTCATCCATCCCGCTGCCGATGAGGGTGATGGTGGTGGAGATAGTGCCTCCTTCCCACTGTACCCAATCGCCGGGGGTGGTGCGGGTAATGGGCATATCCAGGGCAATTTCCTCATCGTTGACACAGACGATGGTTTTCATATTGGGATCGCCGGTCATGTAGGCGAGGGTCAAGGTATATTCTCCCTGCTCCAGTTGGCTGATCCAGCCCCGGAAGGCGACCTGATTGACATGATGAGCATCATAATTTAATCCGGTAAGCACCTTGCCGCCGGATGTGCCGGCTAAATCCCGGACGCCGGCCCAGCCGCCCCATTCGTCCGGCTGCTCGGCCTCGATTTTGATTTCCGTGGCGGCGGAGGCGGGCAGGACGCAGAACAGTGCGGTAAACAGGAGCAGAACTGACAGGCAGGTGCATAATCTTTTCATGGTGTTGATCCCTCCATTTGAAAATAGCGGTGTTGATTCAGGAGCGGCGGCTTATCCGGCGGCGCAGCAGGCCGCAAACGGCACAGGTTCCCACCGCCAACAGCGCGGCAGCGGCCGCATGGGAGGCGGCGCCGGTTTCAGGATTCTCTTCTCCGCCTTGCCCATCCTCTGCCTGGTAAAACGCCAGGGTGTCAATCCAGAGGCTGGAGGTGGCGGCGCCGTCATAAAGCATAATTTCATCGGAGCCGTCTCCCTTCAAGGTAAAGGAGGCGGAGGAGACGGTACCGGGGGTAAAGGTATTCCAGGCGTCAGAACCGGTGGGGGTGTAGGCCACCTGGATTTCCTTGCCGTTGACCTTCATGATGAAGTGGCTTTCCGGATCGCCGGAGGTATAGGTGAAGCGCACGGTGTAGCTGCCCTTTTTCAAAGGCTGAAGAGCTTTATTGAAGGTTACGAAGTTGCTGTGATCCGCATTATAGCCCAGGGCAATGAGTACCTGACCGCCGGATGCGCCGTTCATGGACCGAACACCGGCCTGGCCGCCCCATTCATCCGGCAGTTCTGCTTCCAGGGTGAGGACCGGGGTGCCGGGGTTGACATCCGGATCCGCGGGTTTGGCCTTCACCGTTACGGTGAGAGAGGCCGCTTTGGCGCCGGAATTGGTGACGCCGCCCGCCGGAGTTACCGCGCCGGTGAGGGTGTAGCTGCCAGCGGCGCTGCCGTTATATCCGGTGGAGGACCAGGTCACAGCCAGAGAGACGGTGGTGCCGTCGCTGAGCTTGGCCGTGACCTGCTCCGGCAGCTCCAGATCGCTGAAGGAAGTGCCGTATGCCGCTTCCAAAGCCGCGGGGGAGATGATCTCGGTGATATCCTTGTTCAGGGCGGCGGGCACCAGGAAGAAGCCGTCCAGCCAGGAGCCGCCCGCCCCTTCTCCTTCAAAAAAGACGATTTCATCGGTGCCGTCCCCTTTCAGGGTGACAGCTGTTTCGGCGTAGCCCACGGTAAAGGCATTCCAGTCGTCCGTGGTGGCGGGACATTCCAGAACAGCCGGAGCGCCATTGATCTTCACTGTCAGCGTCCGTCCGGGATCCCCGGTCATATAAGCGGCTACCAGCCGATAGGCTCCGGCGGTGAGATTGTTTCCCAGAGCCTCGCTGAATACCGCGGAGGAGGGTTCGGCGGCGTTGGTCATTCCCACCACCGCTTTGGCTCCGCTGGCCGCCTGGATATCCCGTATCGAGGCTTCACCGGTGATACGGTCGGCGGCTTCCGCCTCGATCCACTCGTACGCGGTGAAATCCGCCACATAGTCCAGCCGAATGGAACGGATATCCGGGTTGGCGGTGGCGGCGCCGTTATAGAGCAGGATATCGTTGGCGTTGTATTCGGAAAAATCGAACACTTCATAGGTGGTCATGTAACCCGCGTGAAAAGAAGTATAGCCCTCTACCGTCTGGGTGATGGGGAGGCGGTGCTCCTTACCACGGATGTTTAGCACGAAGGTACCGGAGGGGTCGCCGGTGGAGTAGCAGACGGTTACTTTGTACAGCCCTTTTGGCGCGTTGTCCTGTACCAGCTGCCAGAGGTTGAGCTTGATATAGTTGTTGTTATCCTCGCTATAGTTAAAGTAGGAGATGACCTCCGTATCGCCCAGGGTCCGGCCGCCGGTGGAGCCGCTCCAGCCGTCCACATTGCCAGGAATGATCATTTCCTTGGAGTAGGAGGTGGCTTCCTGAGCTGAACCGAAAATGGTTCCTCCCAGTAGCAGAGAACAGAGCACAGTGAAGCTGAGCAGCAAAGCGCCCATTCGCTTTTTCATGACAGTCACGCCTTTCCATTTTTATTGATATCGGTGATGCCATTGTAGAATGGCGCCGTCAAGGCTGACAATCGCAACATCTTTACCTATCCCAATATTTTGACATCCCGTTGCTGTCAATATTTTTACCTGTGTCACTTCCTTGACATCCTCTTGCGGTCCGATGATATTTATACTATTATGAGATATCGGGGGGTATATTCTGTGAAAAAAGACGGTGAACTTGCCAAGGGAAGACGAAGGAGTTCCATACTCAGACGGATGATCGCCGCTTTTATGGGAATCATCCTGGTTTTTGCGGCCGTCAGCGGCTACAATTATTATCTCAGCCGGGAAAGCCTGAAAAGGGAGATCATCAACAATTTCAATATCCAAACCCGGGTTTTCGCGGATGAGCTGGCGCGGGATATCGCCCGGGTCAAATCCTCTCTGAATCTGAGCTTTTACGACGACGATATCTCCAAATTGACCTCTCTGTCCGATATGCTGTCCGACTATGAGCTGGGACTCACCATCAACCGGGTGGGCCGGAAGCTGCGGGATATCGGCAACGCCAGCCCCTATATCGGCGAGGTGACGGGCCTGTTCCGGGTGCCCAATCTGAGCATTTATTCTCGCAAACCCTACGGGGAATTTGATCAGCGGGAGTTTGACGACCTGTATGCGGCTTACCAGGCCACTTCCTCCGCCGTGAAATACTGGGGCGGACATCTGCTGCTGATGTCTGACAGCGGAATGAATGCCCGGCCGGACAGCATCCAGTGCCTGCTGGCGGCGGAGATAGCCCCCGGTGAACTGACGGCGCGGGCGGAAAAGCTGGTGGATTACGATACCAGCGGCCTTTTGCTGTACAGCGCCGGTCGGGAACTGCTGACAGGGGTGGGCAATCGGATCGGGGACAGCGAGGCGCTGATTGCCGCGGCGGAGAAGAGCGACGGCGCTTTTTCCTATGCCGCCGGGGGCAGAAAGTACACCGCTATTCTTCAGGGCAGCGAAACTTTTGATATCCGCATCATCAAATATGTGGCGGACGAGGATATCTTCAGCAGCCTGCAGTCCTTTTTATATGTGTTCATTCTCTGCTGCGTCCTGCTGGCGATTCTTTCCCTCTTCTACCTGCTGTATATCAACCAGTTGATCAACAAGCCGCTGCAGCTGCTGAAAAGGTGTTTTTCCGAGGTGGAGAACCGCAACCTGAGCCAGACCATCGATTACACCTACAAGGATGAGTTTAACGACATTTATCAGGGATACAACAGCATGGTGCGGCAGCTGGATTATCTTATCAACCAGGTGTATGAAAAGCAGCTGGCCGCCCAGCGAACCGAGCTGAAATATCTCCAGTCCCAGATCAATCCCCATTTTCTGTACAACAATTTTTACATTCTGCACCGGATGATTAAGATGCAGAAAAATGAGAAGGCGGAGGCGTTGTCCGCCGCCCTGGGACAGTATTTTCAATACATCACTCGCAGCGCCAAGGACGATGTGGAGCTGGAGCGGGAGGCGGATCATGCCAAGGCGTACGCCAATATTCAGATGATCCGCTTCGGCGACCGGATTCGGGTGGAGTTTGGGGAGATCCCGCAAGAGGCGCGGGCGCTGCCCGTGCCCCGGATTATCCTGCAGCCGCTGCTGGAAAACGCCTTTGAGCATGGATTCCGGGACGTGGAGAACGACGGGCTGCTGCGGGTTTCCTATCAGCCCTGCCCCGGCGGGTTACGCATTGTGGTGGAGGACAACGGCTGTTTTGATTCGGAAGCCGCTGAACGGCTGCGGACGCTGCTGATGGACGATGACGTCGGCGTGGAAACCACCGCTCTCATCAATATCCACCGCCGGCTGCGGCTGCGGTTCGGCGAGGGCAGCGGCGTTGACATTGGGAAAAGCGATTTGGGCGGGATGATGATCACGCTGACCCTGCTGTATTTGCAGGAAGGGGATGCCGGAAAGGGCCGGCGAGAGGAGGATGCATGATGGCGGAAGGGCTGTACCGGCTGTTGGTGATCGATGATGAGCCGGAAATCATCGAATGGCTGACTCTCCTGCTGGAAACCTCCCTGCCTTTTGACGCGGAGGTTTACGGTGCGGGCAATGCCACCCAGGCGCTGGCGGTGCTGGAAGAGGTGCGCGTCGACGTGGTGGTCTCGGATATCAACATGCCAAAAATGAGCGGGCTGCAGCTGGCGCAGGCCATCAAGGCCCGCTGGAAAGACTGCCGTATCATCTTTCTCTCAGGCTATGACCGGTTCGAATATATTTATTCAGCCCAGAAGATTGAGGGCGCCCGTTATGTGCTGAAAAACGAGGATGACCAGGTGCTGCTGGGGGAGATCTGCAGCGCGGTGGAGGAGCTGGAGGAAGAAAAGCGGCAGGCTCAGCGGCTGGAATTGCTGGAACAATCCACCTACCGGGTGCTGATGCGGCAGGACTGCCTGGCCCGCCTGATCAGCGGTGATTGCGCCGCGGGGGCCGCGTTTCAGCAAACCATGGAGCAGGCGGGGCTTCCCTTCCGGCTGGATGGGGATTTTTACTGGATGATCGGACAGCTGCAGCTTCCCTCCCGGGACGCGGGGGAGCTTCCCGCCCATCAGCGGATGCTTCTGGTGGATCAAATGGTACGGGAACGGCTGCCGGATTGGCTGCATTCCGCCCTGCATCCCGCGGACGCCGACAGTTTTCTCTGGCTGATACAGCCCGATCCGGCGGCTGACAGAGGAGATCCGCTGCCGGTAATCAAGGGGGCTATGGAAGTAATTCAGGAGAATCTCCGGCTGGCCTGCCAGGCCCGGCTGGCGCTGGTAATCGGCTCCCGGGGCTGTCGGGCGGGCCGGATACCGGAGATGCTCTCCTCCGCCCTGCGGGAGCTGAAGCGGGGCGGCCCCTCACGGCATGAAATTCTGCGGCTCAGCGACGGCGGGGAAGCGGCGGATGGTTTTGTCGTCCCCTACCTGCAGTACAGCCTGAAACAAAAAAAGCTCCCCGCTCTGGAAGCGGCGCTGGCCCAGGGAAACCGGGAACAGTTTTGGCCGTTGTTTGAGGAGATCGCGGGGCTGCTGCCCGGCGCTCCGGGAATGCATTTTCCACCGGCGGTGGAAGTCTACCTGGCGCTGGCGGGGCTGTTTATCCGGCACATCAATCAAAACGACCTGCTGCCGGAGCTGGCTTTCCGAGCGGGAATCGGCGGGCTGGGCAACCTGGGGCTGTTCCGCTCCTGGACGGAGGCGAAGGAGTATCTGCGGGAAATTGCCGAGGCGGTGCTGGCGCTGGGAGAGGACCGGGAGCAGAAGGCGCCCACCGATGTAATTGCGGCGGTGGGGGAGTTTATCGCCGCTCACCTTCATCAGGATATCAGCCTGACCCAAATTGCCGACGCGGTGGGACTCAATCCCTCCTATCTGTCCCGGTTGTTCAAAGCGGAAACCGGCGGCAATATTTCGGCGGCGATCCTCAACGCCAAGATGGACAAAGCCCGGGCTATGCTGCAAAGCGATAAATATAAGATTCAGGATATCGCCGACGCCCTGGGCTTCAATACGCCCTCCTATTTTTCTCATCTTTTTCGCAAGGTCACCCGGATGAGTCCCAACGAGTACCGGGAGCACTATATGAAGAGTAAAGGAAAATGACAGGGTACCGTTGGGCTTTTCTTTTCCAGAGCGGTTAAAAGTAAAAAAGTTGGCGGATGTCAAAATGTTGAGATTGCCGGGCCGGGAAAAACCGCCTACAATATGGATAGAAACCGGGAAGGAAACTGGCGAAAAAGGAAGCCGTTCCGTCCCCGGAACAAGAAACAGGGGAGGAATCCGCGATGATGAGAGGGCTTGGAACAGCGATGGCAAGAACCGCCGGAATTCTCGGTGCGGTGGCCGTAACAGCCTCGCTGGCCGCCTGCGGCTCCGGCTCAGACAAATCCAATGTCAGTCAAACGAATTCGGCGACCACCCAGAAATACGATCCCCCGATTGAGCTGTGGGTCGCTGGGGATATCAGCGACAATATGCAGTCCATTCTGACGGACACCAACACCATCGAAAACAATATGTGGACCAAGGCGTATGAGGAAGAGCTGGGAATCAAAATTAAATATAAGTGGATAGCCCAGACCGCGGCGGAATCCTATGAGAACATGAGTGTGGCCATTGCCACCGGCAATCTGCCGGATCTCTTCGGCGTGGGCTCCACCGAACTGAAAACCCTGGGGGACAGCGGGGTCCTGGCCGAGCTGCAGGGGCATTACGATCAACACATATCTCCCCTTGCCAAGGAGATTATGGAGGCGGAAGGCAGCCTGCCCTTTGACGCGATGAAGCTCAACGGCAAGCTGCTGGCTCTCCCGCGGCTCACCAGTACCTATGACAACGCTCCGGCGCTGATCTGGTACCGCACCGATTGGGTGGAAAATCTGGCTATGGATCCGCCGGAAACCATCGATGACGTTTTCGCTCTGATGGAAGCGTTCACCACCAAGGATCCGGACGGCAACGGCAAAAAGGACACGGTAGGTTTGGGCGTGTGCAATAATATCCTTCTCAACGATATGGGTCTGCAGATGATCTTCAACGCCTACAATGCTTATCCCAACATGTGGATTGAAGATGGGAACGGCGGTTTGGTGAACGGCAGCATCCAGCCTCAGGTGAAAACCGCGCTGTCCAAAATCCGGGAGCTGTATTCCAAGGGCTACATCGACAAACAGTTCAGCGCCTCTTCCCAGGATAAGGTGGCTCACCAGATTCAGACCGGCAAGGTGGGGATGATCTTCGGCGCTCAGTGGATGCCCATTTGGCCGCTGAACGCCAATGTCACCGCCAATCCCGCCGCCGACTGGGCAGCAGTCACCATCACCGGCGCGGACGGTCAGCCGGTGCGCACCCAGACCAATCTGGGCACCACCGCCGGATATGCCATGCGGTCGGATTACGAGCACCCGGAAGCGGTGGTCAAGATGATGAACCTTTACTTTGAAAAAATGTATGGGGAAACCGGCGATATAGCGCTCTACGGCACCGGCGAAGCCATCCTGGGTGAGGGAAATACCGGTCCCATGTGGTCTCTCTCTCCGGTCAACGGCTTCCGGGCGAATCAAAATTTCCTGGTCTATGAAAAATGTAAAAAGGCCCTGGAAGATGGAGACACCAGCGGCATGGATCCCGATACGAAGGTAACGTTTGACGCCATTCAGCGGTTCCGCGCCGGCGATATGACCGGCTGGGCCAGCGAGCGAATTTTCGGGCCGGAGGGGTCCTGGTCCATTCTCACCGGTGTGCGGGATAACAATCTGCTGTGCATCAATAAGTTTTATGGAGCGGCCACCGACGCGATGGCCACCTACGGCACTACCCTGAGCTTTATGCAGAACGACGCCTTCCTCAAGATTATCATGAGCGAAACTTCCCTGGACACCTTCGACACCTTTGTGTCCGATTGGAAGCGGCAGGGCGGCGACGAGATCACGCAGGAGGTAAATGCCTGGTATCAGGCCAACCAGTCTTAAAAAACGGTCCGGGATCGGCGGTTGGCGGTTTCCCGCTGCCGGTCCCGGACCTTCTGTTTCCCGTAGGTATCCCGCCATATCCTTACCCGAAAGGGGGAGCTGCACAATTGCATATTCATCGTCGGATAGCCGCGGCCCTGCTGACCGCCGCTGTTCTGGTCCACTGCGCCCCTTTGGCCTTGGCAGCGGGAGATCTGCCGCTGAAGGACAAGATCGAGGGGCTGGCCCCGGGAGAGGAAATCCAGGATTCCGCTTATCCTTCCTATGAGGAGATCCGGAGCCAATACCCTTCCCTGCCCTATGATTCCCAGGCCCTTTGCACGGCGGACCTGGACGCACTGACGCTGAAGAAGGAGGACGGTACGGCTGTGCCGGCTCAGCGGGAAACGCTTGACGACGCTCAAGGCGTCCGCCATGCGTCAGGCCGGGCCGAATATGCCTTCTCCGTGGGACGGGAGGGACTCTATCTTCTCCGGCTGACCTACTGGATGCCGGAAGGCAGCAGCCTGTCGGCCAAGCGGAATCTGCTGGTGGATGGAGAAGTACCCTTTGCGGAAGCGGAGAGTATTGCCGTCAACCGGCTGTGGAAGGACAAGTCCGCGCCAGCGGTCAACAGCGCCGGGGACGAGACCTATCCCTCTCAGGAACAGATATTCACCTGGCAGCAGACCGATCTGCGGGATGCGGCCGGGGCATATAGTGAGCCGCTGGTGCTCCATCTCCAGTCCGGCAGCCATGTGATTGCCCTGGAATATGTAGCCGAAGCGATGATTTTGGGGCAGCTCCAGCTGGTTCCCTATCGGCTTCCCATTTCCTATGAGGAATACCGCGGCAGCCGGGAGGGGTCAGCTTATGCCGGGGAGACCCTTCAAGTGGAAGCCGAGGGCGCAGTGACCGATAAAAATGATCCCACGGTGCGGATGGAAGCGGACAATGATCCCATCTGCAGCCCGCCGTCGGTTTCCGCCCGGAAGCTGAATGCCATGGGCGGCTGGCGCTGGCGGCGGGGTACCCAAACCATCACCTTCCGTCTACAGGTGCCGGAGGACGGCTGGTATAAGCTGGCCCTTCGATGCAGCCAAACCTGGAACGACGGTTTGCCCTCCTACCGGCGGATTGAGATAGACGGCCAGCTGCCCTTTGCAGAGATGACGGAGGTGCGATTCGATTACAGCCGGCGGTGGAATACCACCGTGCTGGCCGATGAAGAGGGGGAGCCCTATCTTTTCTGGCTGGAGGCGGGAGAGCGGGAGATCACCATGACGGTGGTGCTGGGGGAGATCGCGGGCATTGCCCGGTCGCTCAACGAGGATATTCTCCGGCTGTCGGCGATGATCCGCCAGATCAATGCCATTACCGGCAGCTCTCCCGATCCCCACTATGATTATGAACTGTTTTCCACCATCCTCACCCTGCGGGGGGACATGGAGGCTCTGGCCGCCAGCCTGCGGGAAAAGGAGGAAACGGTGCGGCGGCTGGCGCAGAAGACTCCCGCCATGGCCGGAAACTTCCAGTCCATCGCCAGCCAGCTGGACAGCATGATCCGCAATCCCTTTTCCATTGCCGGACGGATCGGTGAGCTGAACAACGCGCTCACCACCCTGGGTACCTGGTACAATGACGTGCAGGTGCAGCCGCTGATGATCGATTATTTCCTGCTGGGTTCCCCGGATGCAGCATGGGGTAATCCCCAATCCAGCATCTGGCAGAAAATCTGGGCCACGCTGTGGAATTTCCTGATCTCCTTCCAAAAGGATTACGACAGCATCGGCGGCGTGGCGGGAGACGTGGAAATCACCGACACCCTGGATATCTGGGTGGCCCGGGGAACCGAGTGGGCGGAGCTGATCAAGCAGCTCAGCGACGAACAATTCACCCCAAAAACCGGCATACAGGTCAATCTCAACGTCCTGCCGGCGGGGCAGCTGAGTTCCGGCAGCGTCAACGCGCTGATGCTGGCTATCTCCTCCGGCAATGCTCCCGACGCCGCTTTGGGAGTGGAGCCGGGTTCGCCGGTGGAATTCGCCATCCGGGGCGCGGTTCACGATTTGTCCTCCTTCCCGGATTTTGAAGAAACGGCGGAGCGGTTTCTGCCCAGCATCTTTATCCCCTTTGAATATAACGGCGGGGTATACGCCCTGCCGGAAAATATGGATTTTATGGTGATGATCTACCGTAAGGATATCATCGCCGAGCTGGGCATTCGTCTGCCGGATACCCGGCAGGATCTGTACGATCATGTGCTGCCGGTGCTGAATCAGAACAAGATGCAGTTTTATTATCCGGCGGATTTCACCCAGTTCCTATTCCAAAACGGCGCGGCGTATTACCGGGAGGACGGCGCTTATTCCGGCCTGGATTCCGCCGAGGCGTATCAGGGGTTCAAGGAATGCGCCGAGCTGTTCATCAATTATGGGGTGCCGGTGTCCGCCAACTTTTTCAGCCGGTTCCGTACCGGCGAGATGCCCATGGGATTGGGTAAGTATGCCGATTATCAGCTGTTGTCGGTAGGCGCGCCGGAGCTGATGGGTCGCTGGGGGATCGCCCCTCTGCCGGGCACCAGGACCGCCGACGGGCAGGTGGATCGCTCTCACGGCGGCATTGCCGGCCAGTGCGCAGTGATTATGAGCAATTCGGAGAAGAAGGAGCAGGCCTGGCAATTCCTGCGCTGGTGGACCGAAACCGACGTTCAGCTTCAGTTCGCCAATGAGATCGAGGCCATGATCGGAGTCGAGGCCCGTTGGAACACCGCCAACCTGGAGGCTTTCGACGCCATCCCCTGGGGTGACACGGACCTCACGGTTTTTCACGAACAGTGGAAGTGGGCGAAAGAGGTTCCCATTGTGCCGGGCGGATACTTTACCAGCCGGCATCTGACCAACGCCTGGAACCGGATTGTCATCAACGGTCAGCCGGTGCGCATGGCGCTGGAGGAAGCGGTGGCGGATATCAACCGGGAGCTGCTGATGCAGCGGGAAGAATACGGATTGACTGGGGGGAAGGAAAATGGCTGACACAGCCACAGCAGCAGCCCGCCGCGCGGGACGGCCCGCGGGCGCCAAAGCCGCCGCGGCGAAATTCATCCGCCGGAATTATGTAGGATATCTCTTTATCCTGCCCTTCTTTATCCTCTTCACCGTTTTCGTGCTGGTGCCCATTATCGTGGCCTGCGTACTGAGCTTCACCAACTACGATCTTATTGGAACGCCCCAGTTTGTGGGCCTGATTAACTACAAGCATCTGATTTTTGACGATGATATCTTTCTTATCGCCCTGAAGAACACCCTGGTGTTTGCCTGCATCGCCGGGCCGGTGGGATATATCCTTTCCTTTGTGGCGGCCTGGGCCATCAATATGCTGCGGTTCAAGCGGGCCTTTGCCCTGGCCTTTTACGCTCCTTCCATCACCAGCGGCGTGGCGATGTCGGTGGTGTGGCTGTATATCTTCAGCTCCGACCGGTACGGCCTCATCAACAACGCCCTGATTCAGCTGGGGATGATTCAGGACCCCATCCTCTGGACCATGGATTCCCGGTATATCATGACCGTGGTGCTGGTGATTTCCATCTGGATGAGCATGGGCACCGGGTTTCTGGTGTTTCTGGCGGGTCTGCAGAGCATCAACCGGGAGTATTACGAAGCGGCGGACATCGACGGAGTTTCCACCCAGCTGCAGAAGCTGTGGCATATCACCCTGCCGCAGATGAAGCCCCAGCTGCTTTTCGGCGCCATCAATTCCATCGTCACCTCCTTCGGCGTATTCGATATCGCAGTGACGGTGGCGGGGATGCCCAGTCCCAACTATGCGGCCCATACCATTGTGGCCCATATGTATGATTATGCCTTTATCCGTTTTCGGATGGGCTACGCTTCAGCGGTGGCGATTGTGCTCTTCGCCATGACCTTTATCCTGGGCCGCCTAATTACCCGGTGGCTGTCCACAAAGGAGGATTGACATGCGCATCGGCAAGAAGCGAATCCATATCAAACCCTCCATGGTTTTTCTGTATGTGTTGATGCTGGCGCTGGTGCTGTTCACCGCCCTGCCGCTGGTGTACATGGTCAGCACCGCCTTCAAGCCGCTGGATGAGCTGTATATCTATCCGCCCCGCTTTTTGGTGCGGCGGCCCACGGGGCAGAACTTCTACGATCTGCTGATCTCCCTGGGCACCACTTCCGTACCCTTTCTGCGGTTCATCTTCAACAGCCTGGTGATCACGGTATTTACCGTATTGTGCACCGTGTTGGTTTCCTCCATGGCGGCCTACGGCATTGTTAAGCATCACCCGCCCGGCTCCAAGGCCTTTTTCGCCGTTATTGTAGCGGCGCTGATGTTTTCCACCCACGTCACCCAGATTCCCCGGTACATGGTGGTGAATTCTCTGGGGCTTATCGATACATACTGGGCGTTGATTCTTCCAAATATCGCCGTGGCGTATAACATGTTCCTGATGAAACAATTTACTGAACAGTTCCCCGACGCGCTGCTGGAAGCGGCGCGGATCGACGGGGCGGGGGAATGCCGGATTTTTACCCGGATCGTGATGCCCGCTCTTTCCCCCGCCTGGGCCACTCTGGTGGTGTTCTCCTTTGTTTCCAGTTGGAACGATTATTTTTCTCCCCTGATTTTTACCACCTCCCAGGCGATGAAAACCCTGCCTTTGGCGCTGCAGACCATCGGCGGCACCAACTTGAGCCGGGCGGGAGCGGCGGGAGCCGCCGCCTTTCTGATGATTGTGCCCACCATTATTCTGTTCACCGCCATGCAGTCCAAAGTGATGGAGACCATGGTGCATTCCGGTATTAAATGATGCAAAGGAGGGCGGACAGCATGTCCAAACCACTGCGTTCCGGCCTTCTGGCCGCGGGTCTGACGGCGGTCCTGTGCCTGGGCGGCCTGACGGCCGCCGCAGAAAATGTCCAGTATTATACCCTGTCCCCCGATGCTTCCCGGGTGCCCACACCGCCCACCTATGTCCTCAAAGAGGTGATATACAACGCCGGGGATTGGGCGGGAGAAAGCAGCCGCCTCAATGAACCGGACGATCTGTACATCAATGAGGCGGGAGAGCTTTTCATCGCGGACACGGGAAACAACCGGATTGTTAAAATCGGCGCCGATGGCCGGACAGCGGGGATCTTTTACGGCCCGGAGGAGCGGCCGCTGCAGGAACCAAGGGGTATATTTGCGGATAAAGACGGCAATATGTACATCGCTGATACGGGCAATCACCGTATCCTCCACCTGGACAGCGCCGGAGAGTTTGTGGAGGAGTTCGTCAAGCCGGACTCAGACCTACTCAGCGAGGATTTTCTTTTTGACCCCACCAAGATCACCGTCAGTCCCACCGGCTATTTGTATGTGCTGAAAGGCGAATCCATCATGGCTCTGGACGCCTACAACCGTTTTGCCGGATATGTCGGACAGAACAAAATCGGTTTCTCCCTCCAGGAGACGCTGATCCGGCTGTTTGCCTCCCAGTCTCAGCAGGCGGCCATGACCAAGCGCCGGGCGGTAAGCTACATCAACTTCGATCTGGACGAAAAGGGGTTGATTTATGGTACGGCGGTGGATCATGCCGACGGAGAGATCAAAAAGCTCAACGCCGTGGGGGACAACGTTTACCGGAAATATGATGGCCGCGCCGCTTCTTCTTCCTTTCTCATGCCCAATCTGATTCAGCCGGTACGGATGTTTGGAGAGCCTGCCGATGATGCGGGGACTCTCATTCAGCCCTATTTTACCGATCTGGCAGTGGACGGCCGGGGGATTGTCACGGCGGTGGAGCAGAACACCTGCCGCCTGTACCAATACGACGCCGACGGGCAGCTGCTCACCATTTTCGGCGGCAGCGGCGAGGAAAACGGCAAATTCCAGCTGCCCAGCGCCCTTGACCTGGATGCGCAGGGCAATCTCTATGTGTTGGATAAGACCAAAAACAGCGTCACTATCTATCAGCCCACCCGCTTTATTCAGCTGATTCAGGATGCATCTGCCGCTTACCAGGAGGGATTGTATCAGGAATCCATGAAGCTGTGGGAGGCGGCGGCTGCCATCAGCGCCAGCTATCAGACGGCCTACACGGGTATGGGCAACGCCTTGTATCAGGCGCAGGATTATCCGGCGGCGATGGAGCAGTACCGGCTGGCGGAGGATCCGGCGGGCTATTCCGCCGCCTTTGCCAAGGAGCGGCATCTTCTCTTCCGACAGCATTTCCTCTGGGTGGTGCTGGCGGCGGTGGCTTTTGCGGCGGTAGGAATTCTGGCGTATAAGACCCTGCGCAGGGTAGGCTATACCGCGGTGGACAGGCAGATGAACCGCACCGCCGATCACAACACCACCCGCAACGGCTTGGGCTTGGCCGCTGGGATCTTGTTCCGGCCCGGAGAACTGTTCTCCTACATCAAGCGGGACCGGGGACATATCAATCTATTGCCCCCGCTGCTCCTGCTGGCGCTGGCGGTGGTGGTACGGCTGACTTCTCTGGCGGTGACCCATTACCCGCTGGCCTCCGCCGATCCCCGGGATATCCAATGGCTGATGGAAATCGCTCTGCTGGTGGTGCCGCTGCTTTCCTGGGTGGTGGCCTCCTACGCCGTCACTGCGGTAGTGGGAGGGGAATGCCGGATCAGCGAGATCCTTTCCGCCTCCTGCTATTGCCTGGCGCCGTATGTACTTTTCACCCTGCCGATGGCGGGACTGTCCAATCTTCTCTCCCGGGAAGAGGCGGGGCTGTACGGTGCGCTGCTGCTGGCGATAATCCTGTGGACGGGGATTCTGTTTGTACTCAGCGTAAAAATTCTCAATATGTATTCTATCGGTAAAACCATTTTGGTATGTGTACTGTCGCTGCTGGCCATGGCGCTGCTGTGGCTGACGATTCTGCTGGTGGGGATGCTCTCCGCCCAGATGATTGAATTCATATCCAATATTCTGGAAGAATTGCGTTCCATTCGCTGAAGGGAGGCCGCGGGCCGATGAAATCGATGAGAAGGCTGCCATTCATGCTGCGAGCCGCCGGTGCCGCCGCTGCGGCGGCGCTGCTGCTGACCTCTTGCGGGGGCGCGGCAGATGAGGGGGAGATTTCCGTACTGCCACAGGAGGAACTGGTAGCCGGCGCCCCCATCTCCGCTGAAGACAGCGTGATCCGGGAAGAAGCAGGAGCGCTGTCGATGGACTGCGACCTGTCGGCCGGAACGTTAACCGTTACCGATACCCGCAGCGGCGCGATCTGGTCCAGCGCGGTGAATATGGAGCGGTTCGGCATCACCACTAATAAAACCTGGACCGCCTATATGCAGTCCCTTTTCGCCTTCAGCTATGTGGATGTGGAGGCGGACAATGGGGTGGTGCAGAAGGCGTACAGCGCCAATGAACCGGCGGACGTCAAGGCGGAGAAAATCCCCGGCGGCGTGAGGCTGCGGTATCGGTTCAGCAAAACCAAAATTCAGATCACCGCGGAGATCCGGCTGGATCAGGAAGGGCTGCGGTTTACCCTGCCGGCCAAGGGTATTGCGGAGGAGGGAAAATACGGTCTGGTAAGCGTGGAGGTGCTGCCCTTCTTCGGAGCCGCTGATCATACGGTGGACGGTTACATCCTCTTCCCGGACGGCAGCGGCTCCCTGATGGATTACGCCGATTATCAGAACCGGCCGGCCAATGTGAAAACCTATCGGTTGCCGGTTTATTTTCCCGACGCGGTGACGCAGTCCACCCTGGCTGGAAGCAGCGCCGCCGCTATGCTGCCGGTTTTCGGCATCCGGCAGGGAGAGAACGGCTTTATCGCTTTCGCCGCCAAGGGGGAGGCGGACGGAGAAATCCTGGTTTCTCCGGAAGGGGCCAATGTAGCCCTCAACCGCTGTGCCTTCGCTTTCCGTTATCGGAATAACTACGAGGTGAAAACCGCGGCGGATTATCAGCGGTCGGCGGAAGCGGCGGAAAAAGAGGTGGTTCACCGGTATGACGAGAAACCCTGTCTGCGGGACCGGGAGGTTTCCTACCGCTTCCTGACAGGAGGGGCGTCCTACGACGCCATGGCGGTGGCCTACCGAGAGTATCTGCAATCCCGGGACCTGCTGCCGGAAAAAGCGGCCGCCCCAGCAATGCATCTGGATATTTTTATGGGGGTGAAGGATCAGGGGTTCCTATGGGATGAGTTCCTGGCCCTCACCACCTACCGCCAAGCGGCGGATATTCTGGAGGAACTGGCGGCGGATGGCGCGGAAGCTCTGCGCCTGCGGCTCATCGGCTGGTCCGCAGGAGGCTATGGAGCGGATCCGGGACAAGGCAAGCCGGAAAGCGGCCTGGGAGGACGGAAGGAGCTGCAATCCCTGGCCGAGACCGCCGCAGCCTTGGGCATCCCCGCGGCGCTGCAGACGGATCTGACCTCCGCCGACGCCAAAAGCAGCGGTTTTTCCGTCCGGCGGGATGCAGTGCAGACCGGGGGGCTTACCGTTCTTACCGATGAGGCGGAAAGCTGGTATTTGCTGAATCCTGCGGCTGTCCGCCGCCGGCAGGCGGCGGTGATGAAACAGATGGTGGAAACCACCATGGGCCTGGCCCTGGCGGGCGGCGGCAGCCGGCTATACCCTGATTACTGCGAGGCGAATCCCACCGACCGCACCGATGCGCTGCTGAACTGGCAGACCGTGCTGCGGAAAATGAAGGAAGAGGGCCGCCCGGCGGCGATTCAAGGCGGCAATCAATATGTGCTGCCCTATGCCGATTGGCTGTACGATATCCCGGAGGAGGATTCCCGCTCCCCCTTGTCCAGCAGGGCGGTGCCTTTTTACCAGATTGTGGTGTCCGGCAGCATCCCCTATTCCGGTGCCGCCGGCAACCAAGCCTATGACCGGCAGCAGCAAAAGCTGAAATGGGTGGAATACGGCTGCGCCCCCACCTTCGAAGTGACCCATGGGGATCCGGTGCTGCTGCGGGATACCGCCTATAATCAGTTGTTTTCTTCCCGTTACGCCGACTGGGCCGCTACTATCCGGGAGGTTTACCGGGAATTCACCACCGATCTGGCGCCGGTGTTCGGCCAGCCTATCAGCAGCCACCGGCAGGTGGAGGCGGAGGTGTATGAAACCGGCTATGCCAACGGCTGCCGGGTGCTGGTGAACTACGGAGAGCAGGAGCGGAAAATCGACGGCCGGGTGGTGCCGGCGGCGGATTATCTGCTGATCACTCCCTGAAAAGAGGTACGATGAATGAAAGCGAAACGAAAAAAACGCCTGTCCATGCAGGGAAGGCATATTGCGGAAGCCTATGTATTCATGACGCCGCTAATCATCGGCATCCTCTGCTTTTTTGCCTTTCCCATCGGTCAATCCCTTTGGCTGAGCTTGGGCAAGCTGACCAGCGTCAGCGGGCTGAAAGTGACCTTCGCGGGGCTGGACAATTACGTTCGGGCGTTTATGATGGACTTGCAGTTTGTTCCTCTGTTCCTGGAATCGGTGCGCACCACCCTGATCCGGGCGCCGCTGATCCTGGTGTTCTCCCTCATCATCGCCATCCTCATCAACCAGAACATCCGGGGCCGAGGGCTTTTTCGCACCATCTTTTTTCTGCCCTTCCTGCTGGGCAACGGCTTTGTCATGCAGCAGCTCACCGCTCAGGGGGTGGATCTCCAAGCCCTGTCGGTACAGCAGAAGCTGCTGGGGGGCGACCTTTTCGCCGCCCTAGGGCCGGGCTTGTCCGATGGACTGAGCCTGTTTTTCAGCTCCATCGTGCTGGTGCTTTGGTCCAGCGGGGTGCAGATCCTGCTGTTCCTCTCCGGCCTGCAAAGCATCTCTCCTTCCCTGTACGAGTCGGCCCGGGTGGACAGCGCCACCCCTTGGGAATGCTTCTGGCATATCACCCTGCCCATGCTGACCCCAATCCTGCTGCTGAACATTATCTACACCTTGGTGGATTCCTTCACCAGCATCAACGACGGGTTGCTGCAGTACATCAAGCAGGTGGGTTTCGAATGGTCCCAATTAGATTTTGCCGCCGCCATGGGCTGGATATATTTTCTTTTCATCCTGCTGCTGGTGCTGATCACCTTTGCCGTGATGAGCCGGTTCATCTATTCTGCCGACGCGGACATCCGCCGAAAGGACAGGTGAGGGAAATGCCGTCTTTACAGAAAAATCCGGCGTTGAAAATGTCCGCCGTCAGCGGTAAGGTGAGGACCAAGGCTCCCCGGCTGCTGGCCCGCATCCTGCTGTACGCGGTGCTCATCGACCTGGCCTTCCTTTTTCTTTATCCCTTCCTGTATATCCTGATCACCTCGGTGAAAACCAACCGGGATCTGCTGGATATCACGGTGCAGTGGATTCCCCGCAGCCTGAAATGGGAAAACTTTTCCATGGCCATCAAGGCCTGCAACTTTTTCTCCAACCTGAAAAACTCCTCCATCTATACCATTTTCGGCACGGCGGGGCACCTGCTGTCCTGCGCCTTTATCGGCTACGGCTTCGCCCGCTACCGGTTTCCCGGCCGCAAGCTGCTCTTCCTGGCGGTTCTGCTGTCCATCATCGTGCCGGTGCAGACCATCATCATTCCCCTTTACCTGGTGTATGTGAACATGGGAATTTTGGGGACCTACCTGCCGGTGATTCTGCCCACCTTCTTCGGCTTCGGACTGCGGGGAGGACTGTTTATCTTCATCTTCCGGCAGTTCTTTATGAATCTGCCCCGGGAATTGGAAAACGCCGCCAAGGTGGACGGCTGCGGCTTTCTGCGAACCTATGTCCGCATTGTTCTTCCCATCGCCAAACCGGCCATTGTGGTGACGCTGGTGCTCTCCATGGTGTGGCACTGGAACGATTTCTATGAGCCGGGCATCTATGCCGCCAAGCCGGATATGTACACCCTGCCCGCCTCCATCCAGGCGCTGATTCCCATTATGGAAAGTCCCACCCGGGCGCTGGCCTTTTTCTCCTCTTTTGATATGCCCAATCAGGAGGCGGTGATCAACAACGCGGTTTTCATGGCCGCCACCCTGATGGCGATTCTGCCCATCATTCTGATTTTCGCGGTGCTTCAGCGCGGCTTCATGCAGGGGATTGAGCGCACCGGACTGGTGGAATAAGGAGGAAACGGCATGACGACAGACAGATCCGGCAAGCCGGTCCGCCTTACCTGTGACGGGATGGCCGATCCTTTGGGAGTCGACCATCCCTATCCCGTGTTGGCCTATATTCCCGGATGCCGCCAACAGGCGGTGCGGTTTGTGATCCTCCGGGCGGAGGACTCGGATCCCCCGGTGTATGACAGCGGCTGGCGGGAAACCAGCCTGTGCCAGCATCAGCCGGAACAGCCCCTGGAGTCCCGCACCGCTTATGTCTGGTACGCCGAGGTGCGGGACCTGGCGGGAAATCTCCACCGCAGCGATCCCGCCAGGTTGGAGACGGGGATCTTCTCCGGACAGTTCCAGGCGAGGTTCATCCGGGGAGGAACGCTGTTTCGGCGGGAATTTGCCGTGGAGGGGGAGATTGGGACCGCCCGGCTTTGGTTCACCGCCCTGGGCTACGGCGAGCTGACCCTAAACGGCAGGCGAATCGGGGAGGAGCGGCTTTTCCCATCCTACACCGCCTACCACAAACGGGTGGAATATACGGTTTACGATGTCACCCGGCAGCTGCGTCAGGGAGCCAATGCGGTGGGAATCTGGGCCGCGCCCCACTGGCCGGAGGGCGGCCAGTGGATGGGCCGCTATTACGGCGGAGAGCCCATGGCCTTTTTGCAGCTGGAAATCCGCTATGCCGACGGCAGGCAGCAGACGATCTTATCCGACGGGGATTTTGCTGTTTCCGCCTCACCGGTGACGGAGACCTCTATTTACAACGGCGAGCGGTATGACGCCCGGCAGGAACAGCCCGGGTGGGATCAGCCCGGCTTCGACGCAGCCGGCTGGGTTCTCGCCCGGACGGCGGAAGCGGACTGGAAGCCCCGGCTGGTATTTTCCTCCATCCCCCCCATCCGGGTGACGGAGGAAATTCCGCCGGTCGCCCTGACCGAAACAGCGAAGGGCTGCCTGGCGGATTTCGGAGTGAATTTTTCCGGTGTGGTACGGGTGGAGGCAGAGGGCCGGGCCGGGGAAGCGCTGGAGCTGCGTCACGCCGAGCTGCTGCATCCGAACGGCGGGCTGAATCGGAAGAATCTGCGCTCCGCCGAAGCCCGGGACCGGTATATATTTGCCGCCGACGGGACGGTGAGCTACGCCCCGCGGTTCACCTATCACGGTTTCCGCTACGCGGAAATATCCGGCGTCCCTATGAGACGCATCCGCCGGATAACCGGGCTGCAGCTGCACACCGACGTGCGGCAGACCGGAAGCTTTTCCTGTTCCGATCCGCTGCTGAACCGTATCCATGAGGCCATGACCCGGTCGATGCGCACCAACCTCCATTCCATCCCCACCGACTGCTGCCAGCGGGACGAGCGCCAGGGCTGGCTAGGCGACGGGCTGGCGGCTTCCCATGGCACGGTGTTCAACTATGATATGCAGCCGGTATACCGCAAATGGCTGGAGGATATTGCCGACGCCGCCACGCCGGAGGGGGATATCCCCACCGTGCTGGCGCCGGGTGAGGGCGGCGAATCCTTTACCTGGAGAGCCGCTTACCCTGTGATTCTGCGGCAGCTATACGAGGTATACGGCGACCGGCAGGCGGTGCTCCGCCACTATCCGGTGATCAGGCGGTTTCTGTGTTATCTGGAAAGCCGGGAGGGGCCCGAGGGACTGCTGACAGGGGAGGATTTCGGGGATTGGCTGGCGATTGAATCCGTTCCCCCCGCCATGGTGCGGGACGCTTTTTATGTGGACGCCTGGGACGCGCTGGCGCTTTTCGCCGCGGTGGCGGGAGATCATCCCGGCCGCCGGAAAGCGGAGGAAAAGCGGGACCGGCTGCGGCGGATTTATCAGGCAACCTATTATTCCCAGGGCGGGGTGGATACCGGGTATTATGGCTGCAACAATCAGCTGGGAGCACTGCCGGGGATCCTGGCGCTGCTCTTCGGCATCACGCCGCCGGAGCAACAGGAAAGGGTGCTGGAAAAGGTACGCTTCCAGCTGGCCGAATCCCGGGGGACCCCTCAGCTGCCCACCGGCATCATCGGCACCCCTTATGTTTTCCTGCTGCTCTCTCAGCTGGGGCTGGATGAATTGGCGCTGGAGCTGATGCGCCGTCGGGAGTATCCTTCCTTCGGCTTTATGATCGACCGGGGAGCCACTACGGTCTGGGAACGGTGGCAGTGGATGACGGGATACGAAATGAATTCTCATAATCACAGCCCTCTTACCGGAGCGGACGGCTTTTTCTACCGGGTGCTGGGAGGCATCCGGGAACTGCGGCAGCCGGTGGAGGGCCCTCCGGTGCTGCGGCTGGAGCCCTATATCCCGGACTGCCTGGAATATGTGGACTGCCGGTATACCTCCGCCTGGGGGGATATCGCCCTGCGGTGGGAGCGGCTGCGAGAGGGAATTCATCTGACGGCGGAGGCGCCCGACGCCGTGGAGGCCTCCCTGAAAGTGAGAGGGCGGGTTTATTCCCTGGAAAACGGACGGGCGGAGCTGTGCTTGTAAATAAAGGAGGCAACCCTATGACCAGGCGGGAAAACACCCTGTCCCTGCTCCGGCGCCGGGGCTATGAAAAGGTGCCGGTGGATTTCAACCTCTGCCCTCATCTGGAGGAAATATACAAGGCCAGGACCGGCGGGACCCAGCCCTACAAGGAGTATTTCGGTATGCCCCTTTGGTATCTCCCGCCCCTGCGGCTGGAAGACGAGGACGTCAGCCGGTTTTATCCTTATCATCCGAATCGGGATGACCGGACGGTGATCGATCACTGCGGGGTGGGACATCGCTCCACCCCCACCTCCATGCATATGAGCCAGATGCTCCATCCCTTGAAAGATGCGGACAGTGTGGAGCAGATTCTGACCTATCCCTATCCGGTGGCAAAGAAAGAGGAGAACATAGAGTGGATTCGGCGGGATGCGGAGGAAATCCGGCGGCGCGATTATCTGGTCTGCGCCAGCATGAACGTCACTCTGTGGGAATCCGCCTGGTACATCCGGGGAATGGAGCCGCTGATGATGGATATGCTCTGCGCCCCGGAGATGGCGGAGGCGCTGCTGGATCGGATAACCGGCCTGGCCTGCGACAACGCCCGCATCTATGCCCAGGGGGGCGCCGAGCTGCTGCTGATCGGAGACGACGTGGGGATGCAGCATTCCACCATGATGAGTCTGGAGATGTTTACCCAGTGGATAAAGCCGCGGCTGACCCAATTTATCCAGTCCGCCAAAGCGGTGAATCCGGATATTTTGATTATGTTTCATTCCTGCGGCACCATCCAACCGTTTATCCCTCACTTGATCGAGGCGGGAATCGATGTGCTCAATCCCATTCAGCCCGAGTGCATGGACTTCCAAAGCATCCATGAACAATTTGGGGAGCAGGTGTCCTTCCACGGCACCATCGGCACCCAATCCACCATGCCTTGGGGAACCCCTGCGGAGGTCCGCCGGGAGGTGGAGCGGAACCTGAAAATCGCCGGAGATCACGGCGGCCTGCTTCCCGCCCCCACTCATCTGCTGGAGCCGGAGGTACCCTGGGAAAATATCCTGGCCTATGTGGACGCCTGCATCCATTACGGCGGCTGAGGATGCGGTACTGCTCCAGTATCTTTTTTCTAAGATCTCCAAACAGTAAAAGCCGGGAAAATCTTTGGATTTTCCCGGCTTTTCTCGCTGTCTTATTTTCCCTGCCCGTAATAGGCATTGGCACCGTGCTTACGCAGGTAGTGTTTATCCAGCAGCTCCTGCTGCATGACCGGAACAGCGGGATCCATCATCTGATTGTGCCAGGCCATGAAGGCGATTTCCTCCAGCACCACCGCGTTGTGGACGGCGTTCAGCGGATCCTTGCCCCAACAGAAGGGACCGTGGCTGTGGACCAGCACCGCCGGAATATCATCCGGCGCTTTGTCCCGAAAGGTCTCCACAATGACATTTCCTGTCTCCAGCTCATAACGGCCGCGGATTTCGTCCGGCGTCATCTTCCGGGTACAGGGAATCTCGCCGTAGAAGTAGTCGCCGTGGGTTGTGCCCAGGGCGGGAATGCTCCGGCCTGCCTGGGCGTAGATGGTGGCCCAGCGGGAATGGGTGTGGACCACGCCGCCGATATGGGGGAAGGCCCGGTAGAGGACCAGATGGGTGTCAGTGTCCGACGAGGGGTTCAGCCTCCCCTCCACCCGTTCGCCGGTTTCCAGATCCACCACCACCATGTCCTCCGGCCGCAGATCATCATATTCCACTCCGGAGGGCTTAATCACCATCAGCCCCTGCTCCCGGTCCACCCCCGAAACATTGCCCCAGGTGAAGGTGACCAGGCCGTGCCGCGGCAGCAGCAGATTCGCCTCAAAAACCGTCTGTTTCAGTGCTTCCAGCATCGTTTTTCCCTCATTTCAGCTTCCAGGCCAGATCCTGGAGGAATAACGCCTGTTCCAGCTTTTCCGGTGTAGTATCCGCATCGATGTGGACAAACTCGATGTCCATGATTCGCGCCCAGTCCCGGAGCATCTCCGGGGTGGCGTCGTAGGTCAGCACCGTGTGGTGAGCGCCCCCGGCGGTGATCCAGCATTCCGCCCCGGTGCACAGATCAGGCATGGCCCGCCACATCACCCGGGCCACCGGCAGGTTGGGCATGGGCAGTATGGGTTTTACCGCTTCAATATCCTGGCAGATCATCCGCATCCGGCCGCCCATATCGATCAGGCTGACGACACAGCCCTTGCCGGGGTGGCCTTCAAACACCAGCCGGGCGGGATCTCCCTTGCCGCCGATGCCCAGGGGATGCACCTCGATCCGGGGTCTGTCCGCCGCCACGGAAGGGCAGACCTCCAGCATATGGGCTCCCAGGGAATACTCCTGTCCTTTGACGAGATGATAGGTGTAATCCTCCATGAAGGCGGTGCCTCCCGGCATTCCCTCGGTCATAGCCTTGATGACGGCGGTGAGGGCGGCCACCTTCCAGTCCCCTTCGCCGCCGTAGCCGTAGCCTTGGGCCATCAGCCGCTGGGAAGCCAGACCCGGCAGCTGTTCCATGCCGTACAGGTCCTCAAAGGTGTTGGTGAAAGCCCGGCAGCCCTCCCGGTCCAGCAGCCGTTTCATGGCGATTTCCTCTTTGGCCTGATAACGCACCGCCGCCAGATTGTCGGTGGCCATATCATAACGGGCCGCGTATTCCGCCATGAGGGTGTCGGTTTCCTCCTCGGTGACGGCGGCGATGGTTTCTACCAACTCGCCCACCGGCCAGGTATTCACCTGCCAGCCCAGCTTGATCTGGGATTCCACCTTGTCCCCCTCGGTGACCGCTACCTGACGCATATTGTCTCCGAACCGCATCACCTTGAGATTTCTGGAGAAGGAGGCCGCGGCGGCGGAGCGCATCCAGTTTCCCAGCTTTTCCAGCATATCCGCATCCTGCCAGTAGCCCATGATCACCTTCCGGGGCATCCGCAGCCGGGCGGCGATAAAGCCGTGCTCCCGGTCGCCGTGGGCTGCCTGGTTGAGGTTCATGAAATCCATGTCAATTTCTTCATTGGGGATTTCCCGATTGTATTGGGTGGCAAAATGACAATAGGGTTTCTGCAGGTCCCGCAGCCCCTGAATCCACATTTTGCTGGGACTGAAGGTGTGGCACCAGGTGACGACGCCGGCGCAGGCATCGTCATAGTTGGCCTCCTTCATCACGGCGGCGATTTCTTCCGGGGTTTTCGCCGTTACCTTGTAAATCAGTTTGCAGGGGAGAAGGCCGCTGGCGTTCATCTTTTCGGTCATCTCCGCGGCACGGGCCGCCACTGTCTCCAGCACTTCTGGACCGTACAGGAACTGGCTGCCCACCACGAACCAGAATTCATATTGACTGAGTTTCATCATGATTCAGATCCTTTCTGATTGTTATTTCAGCGCGCCGGACACGGCTTTTTCCACAGGGAGACAAGCGGTATAGCGGGCCATAAAGCGGTCAAAGCTGCGGCTGAGCGCCGGTTCCGGTTCCGCTCGCTTGCCGGCGTCGGCGCCGAAAACCTGAGCGGCCAGATAATCCTCCAGCTTCTCGCCGCTGCCCCGGAGCATATAATCCGCCAGCAGGGCGATGCCCCAGGCGCCTCCCTCACCGGCGGTTTCCATCACTACCACCGGGACGCCCATGGCAGCGGCCATCAGCCGCTGCCCTACACCCGGGGTTTTGAACAGGCCGCCGTGGCCCAGCAGCTGATCCAGACGCACCTGCTCCTTGTCAAAAAGGATATTCATGCCGATCCGCAGAGTTGCCATGGTGCTGAACAGCTGGGCACGCATGAAGTTGGCAAGGGAGAAAATTCCGCCCGGCAGGCGGGCCAGCAGCGGGCGACCTTCCTCCGTGCCGGTCACCGGCTCACCGGCGTAATAATTAAAGCTCACCATGCCGCCGCAATCCTCGTCGGCCTCCAGCGCCTTTTCGTACAGCATGTCGTACAGCGCCGGTTTGTTCACCGGATGACCGGAGGCGGTGAGAACCTCCCCGAACAGCCGCACCCAGGCATCCAGATCGGAGGTGCAGGTATTGCAGTGAACCATGGCCACCGGCGCGCCGGCGGGCGTAGTGACCATATCGATTTCCGGATACACGGCGGAGAGAGGCTTATCCAGCACCGCCATGGCGAAGATGGAGGTGCCGGCGGAGACATTGCCGGTATGGGGGGCGACGCTGTTGGTGGCCACCATACCGGTGCCCGCATCTCCTTCCGGCGGACAGAGGGGAATGCCGGGAAGCAGCCTGCCCGTGGGATCCAGCAGCCGGGCTCCCGCCGGAGTCAGCGTACCCGCCCTCTCGCCGGCGGTGAGCACCCGGGGCAACACTTTTTCCAGGGTCCAGCCATAGCCGGATTTGGCGGCAAGTTCGTCAAACTTACCGATCATCTTCAGGTCGAAATCCCTCGTATCGCTGTCAATGGGGAACATCCCCGACGCCTCGCCCACGCCCATCACCTTTTCCCCGGTAAGCCGCCAGTGGACATAACCGGACAGGGTGGTGAGGACGGCCAGCCGCTGTACATGCTCCTCCCCGTTCAGCATAGCCTGATAGAGATGGGCGATACTCCACCGCTGCGGGATGTTGAACTGGAACAGCTCGGTCAGCTCTGCCGCCGCCTGTTCGGTCATGGTGTTTCGCCAGGTGCGGAAGGGGGCCAGCTGGTTTCCCTGCTCGTCGAAGGCCAGGTAACCGTGCATCATGGCGGAGATACCCAGCGCGCCGATCCGGGTCAGGGAGACGCCGTATTCCTCTTTAACCTGAGCGGACAGCTCCGCGAAGCAGGACTGGAGTCCGGTCCATACGTCGTCCAGATGATAGGTCCACACCCCGTCCTCACAGCGGTTTTCCCAGCCGAAACCGCCGGAAGCAAGAGGCGTCCGGCTCTCGTCGATGAGCACCGCTTTGATCCGGGTAGAACCCAGTTCGATCCCCAGAGCCGTCCGGCCCTCTTCCAGCATCCGGATGCGCTCCTGCCGGTCCACATGATCTGCATTGTTCACAGGGAGATCCTCCTTTTATATCAATAATGGGGGCTTTGCTCACTAAGTTGTACGGACAACTTTGTTTTGATCATATCCCCTTGCCAGAAAGAATACAAGGGGAAGAATAGACAAAAATATTCGCGTTTTCTTGTGGGGAAGGTCACAGGGTCCAGGGCAGAACCACACTGCCGCCGGTACCCCGTTCAATACGTTCCAGAAGCCTGCGCGCCGCTTGCCTGCCGATCTCCGCTTTGGGACTGTCCAAGGAGACAAAGGGTACGGGAGACAGAGCGGCGTAAGTGCTGTTGTCAAAGCTGGCCATCTCCAGCCGGGGCATCCGGGGCGGGCGGGCGGCCATGGCCTGAGCCAGGTGCAGGGCCACCTCGTCGTTGTAGCAGACCACGGCGGAGCAACGGTCCGCCAGGACGCCGGCGGCGGCTTCCAGCACCACCTCCCGGGTTTCGGTGGTATACCAGAATACCCGGCTGTCGTCCACGGGAAGATCCCGGTCCAGCAGCGCCCGGGCGTAGCCCTCATACCGGCGATGACCCTGAATATCGTCACTTTTGAAGATGCCTGCCACCCGGCTGTGGCCCCGGTCCAGCAGATAATTGCAGGCCGTCAGTCCCCCGTTCCGGTCGTCCGCCACCACGTAAACCGGCCGATGCAGCCCGGGATAATAGCCGTTGATGAATACCACGGGGATGCCCATACGGGAGAGGGCGTCGTAGAGATCCAGGTTTTGGTTGGGCAGGGCAGTTTTGGTTCCTTCCACAATCAGGCCGTCGATGGGTTTGGTGAGAAACTCGCTGAGAATCCGCCGTTCCTCCGCCGTGCGGTTGTGAGTGGCCTGCAGCATGGAGGTATAGCCTCTTTCCCGCAGCACCTCTTCAATCCCCTGGAGGATAAGAGGAAAGATATATTCCCCAATATAGGTGGTAACCACGCCGATATTGTAAGTCCGGCCCCGCCCGGCGGCGGGGGAGGAAACATAGGTGCCGCTGCCCCGAACACGATGAAGGAAGCCTTCTCCTTCTAACGTGGAAACCGCCTTGCGAACGGTCTGCCGGCTGTAGCCGGTGCCGGCCACCAGCTCGTTGTCGCTGGGAAATCTCTCCCCCTGGGTATATTTCCCCGCCAGGATATCCGTCCGCAGATCATCTGCCAGACGGCTGTATTTCGGAGTTTTCATACCCTTCACCGCCTTTGCCAAAGTTGTCCGTATAACTTGTATGGAGAGATTATAACACGGGTATCGGCAGGAGGCAAGAGGAAACATCGCTGCTTTTGGTATAGTGAATATAATATTTCGTATTGATAGTATATTTATATGGATTGTATCAAATCTGCGTGATGACTTATAATAGACTAAACAAATGATTATCGGAGGTGTTATCCATGACAAAATCCTTCGGCAAGTGTCTGATCCTCTGCCTCGCCGGCGTCTTGCTGCTGGGGGGATGCGGGGGCGCCGCAACCTCTTCCAGCGAAGCACGGGTTCCCGTTTCATCCCCCGGAAACACTGCATCCTCCACCGGCAGCGGCGCAGCTTCGTCTGCCGTGAATGCTTCCTCTGCTGCGGAGAATTCCTCTTCCGGCGTATCCTGGGCGCCTTCCTCCTCCGCGGCTGTCCCCTCTTCTTCGCCGTCCGCCGATCCCCCCGCCTCCTCTCCGGAACCGGCGGACTTCACTTTCCCCAAGCTGGTGGCGGACCATATGGTTCTGCAGCGCAACGCTTCGGTACGGATTTGGGGCGGTTATCCCAAAGACGGGGAAATCACAGTCAATTTTGCCGGGGAAAATTATAAGGGCAGCTGCAAAAACGGCAGCTTCGAGGTTTGGGTGCAAACCGGGGAAGCCGGGGGCCCGTACACCCTCACGGTGTCCAGCGGTACGGACAAGCGGGTGCTTCAGGATGTGCTGGTGGGCGATGTGTACATCTGCTCTGGACAATCCAACATGCTGATGCAGGTGGGCGGATTGAAGGACAAAACCCTGCGCAATACGCCGGTGCCGGATCAGATCCGGCTGTTCCATGTGTGGACCGAACCCACCGCCGCCCCCCAGGAGGATTTCAAAAACGCCTATTCGGTGTGGGTGAAAACGGATGCTTCCAACATCGGGCAATACGACAGCTTTTCCGCCGTGGGGTATATTTTCGGTCGGACGCTGTACGAGGAGCTGCAGATTCCCATCGGGATTATCCAGTCCTGTGAAGGCGATACCATTGCCGCGGCCTGGATGCCGGAAAAGGACGCCAAAACCGTCAACAAAATCAACCAGACGGAGGACGCCCTGCAGCGGCACATTCCCTCCCGGATGTATAACGGCATGATTCATCCGCTGCGGAAGTACACGGTGAAGGGTGTGCTGTGGTATCAGGGGGAAAGCGACCTGGGCAACACCACTTACCAGCATTCCATGACTACTTTGATCAACGCCTGGCGCCGGGAATTCGGCAATGAGAAGATGACCTTTACCCTGATCCAGTTGCCCCGCTGGGCTTCCAACAATTGGTTCGACCTGCGGGAGCAGCAGAAAGCCACGGCTTTGGCGGTGCCAAACTGCACCTACAGCGTCAATCTGGATTGCGGAGAGCGGGCGGATATTCATCCCCAGGATAAGGAGCCCGTCGGTGTGCGTGCCGCTCAGGCCACCCTGCGGGCCTTTTACGGCAGGAACGATTATAAACAAAATCCCGTCTATCAGTCTCATAAGGTGGAAGGAAGCAAGGTAACTGTCACCTTGGCCCGGGTGGACCGGGGGCTGTTCTTCCAAACGGAGAGGACCCCCGGCGGCAAGGATTGGGTGACGGTGACGGAGGGTACGGGTTTTGAAATCATGGATGCCTCCGGCGTTTATTACCCGGCCAAGGCGGTTTTGGAGAATAATAAACTGGTGCTTACCAGCGCGGTGGCAGAACCCAAAGGAATCCGCTATGCTCACGGAAACTTTCCGGATGTATCTTTGTTCGATAAAAACGGGCTTCCAGCCGAGCAGTTTTGCGTCCTTTTCTGATGCTGATTACATAAGAACAAAGCCCATCCCTCGCTTCCTGCGGGGGATGGGCTTTGGAGACTTTCGATTAAGTGTTTCGGAGGGAAGGGGAGTGCGAGGGGGAACCGTCAGGGTTCCCCCTTGCGCAACAATCACCCGCCCGCGGGCGTCAAAATCGGGAAAAAGCAAGTACATTTTCCCCGATTTTGCTCAGCTTGGCGTAAATGGCCGGCGTAGACCGGACTTTTTCGCCAAGCTGCAAAGCCCATCCCTCGCTTTATGCGGGGGATGGGCTTTGTTGCAGGGGCTTCCATTCGGTTTACAGCGTCTTGCCTTCCGTTGATTGGGATTCGGCCTTGCGTTTCTCATAGTGCTTTTTGTATTGAGTGGGGGTAATACCCATCTGGGATTTAAAGGCGGAAAAAAAGCTTTTGCTGTCGGCGAATCCCACACTGATGGAGATATCGTTGACCCGCATATTGGTGGACAGCAACAGGGAACACGCCTTGTCAATCCGGGTTTTGCGCAGATACTGGATAGCGCCCATGCCGATTTCGTCGCTGAACAGCTTGCACAGGTATACCTGGCTGATCCCCAGTCTTTCCGCGATGTCCCGCAGGGTCAGCGGTTCCCGGTAATGATCGCCGATAAAGGCGGTGGCACGCTTGATGAGGTTGCGGCGGTGCTTCTCATTGTAGCTGATTTCCTCCTGGGCGGTCAGCCGCTTCAGCTTTTTCAGAATCGCCATCAGCTGGAAGCGGATAATATCCAGGTATTCCTCCTGCTTCAGGTTGTATTCATAGAGGCAGTCCATCAACAGGTTGGTGATGTTCATGGAAACGCGGTCGGTGTATTTTTTGTTTTTCAGCAGCGCCGCGTCCGCCAGTTGATAAAAATCGGGCAGCCAGCCAATGTTGATCCAGCGGAATTCGGTTTCCTGACTTAGGGGATTGAAATAATGGCGGTCGCCGATATTCAGCAGGAAGATATCCCCGGGCATAACCTGATAAGTTTTGCCGTTGATCCAATGGGTGCCGCTGCCGCTGAGAATCGCCAGCAGTTCAAAGAATTCATGGCTGTGTTCCATCTCCCCCTCATCGTTGACGCTGACGTTGAGGAAAACCGGTTCCTGGTTTTTGGTCATGCGGTACATGTCATAATAGGGAAATCCCTTAAGGGTGTTTGAAGTCATGAGGTACCTCTTTCTTTAGCCGGCCGCTTATCCTGTATTATGTTCTATGCTCTTTGTCCACAAAAAATACCTTGGCCGTGAAGGGATGAGGGAATTCCGCTCGCAGTCCCTTACCAATCAGCTCCTCACCCGAAAGGGAACGGGTGACCCCGTCGGGGAAAACCGTGACGGTGTATTGGCCCTCCCGGCGGAGACCCCGGGGATAAATGACCGCCTCTGTCTCGGGTGCATCGGGCCGCTGAGCGACGATTACCGCCTGATCCTGAGAGCGGGCCGTTACCTCCCAGATGCGCAGCCGGTCGTTTTCGTGGTAGATCACCCCTGGCGTGTGGTGATACACCGCAGATGAGGGGAGGATCCGGCGATAGCGTTTATACAGCTCCACCGCCTGCCGGACCAGAGTGCGTTTGTTTTCTCCGCAGCGCAGCAGGTCGCCGCTGATGTGCATCCTGCCGGCCATAGAGTTGGAGAGAGCAAAGGCGCAGGTGTCCTCATCGAAATTTTCCTCCAGCCATGACCAGGCGCCGCATTGATCCGGGCTGATGAGTTTGGAGACGTTGAACAGCACCCCGCCGATGAGCCGATAATCTCCCTGATCAGTGATGGAGGCCATATCCGTGCGGGAGAGCATGCCGTAATCCAGCCGCATCCCGCCGCTGGCGCAGTTTTCAATAATCAGGCCGGGATACCGGCGGCGGATGCCGTCCAGCCAGTCGTAATAGGCCATACGGTTGGCGTGGAGTCCCTGGCCGGGGCTGGTTTCCGTCTCGGTGGTGCAGCCGGGCGCGCTGTCAATGTTGTAGTCAATCTTGATATATTCAAAGCCCCAGCCGACAATCCGGGCGAAAACCGCGTCCGCATAGGCTCGGCCTTCCGGCGAAAGGAAGCTGAGAAACCGGCGGTTGGCGTCCTCTACCGGACGCCCATCCCGCTGCAGCAGCAGGGAGGGCTGATGGTAGAGCGCGCTGTCCCGGCCCACGGCTTCGATTTCGCACCAGATGCCCGCATGCATCCCCTTTTCCCGGATCCGATCCACTACATAAGCCAATCCATGGGGAAACCGCTCGGGGTCCGGCTCCCAATGCCCGACCCGGTCCCACCAGCTGCTGACTCCGCCGCGGCCGGCCGGCTCGGTGAACCAGCCGGAATCGGTGACGTAGTAATCCACGCCGCACTCCCGCAGCGCGTCCAGCTGTTCCAGGATCTTTTCTTCCGTCACGTCGGCTTTCATGTAGGGCCAGTCGTTGTAAATCACCGGCAGAGCGGCGTCGGCGACGCTGTGCTTAATCAGCCGTGTCTGCTGATGGAGCCGCATCCGGTCGAAAACATCGCTGATCTCCCCCTGAGCCACGGTGAGGGAGGCGGCGGGGACGCGGAAGGATTCGCCGGGAGAAAGCTTTTTACTCCATTGGGCGTGGAGGTGATTGCCCATGCCGCCCTGCAGATAGTACCAGCGGTCCACTCCCAGGTCAAAGGCTCCGGCTTCGAAACGCCAGGAGGAGGAATACTCCAGCTGTACGGCGGTGAAAATCCCCGCCCGGCGCTGTTCCACCACAAAGTAGGGGATGTATTGCTGGCAGACCCAGGTTCCGGTGCTTTCCACCGCAAAACCGTTGCGGCAGCCGTGATCGTAGATGCCCAGCTCTGCGAAGCTTTTGACCCAGGGCTGCGCTTCAAAGCTCCAGTGAGAGGTAAAGGCGTGGAGATAGGTGGAGCGGCAGTCATCCGCGAAATAAGGGAAGTTGGACAGCACATAGGAGGCGACGTGCACCGCCTCCACCGGCTTTTCTCCGGCATTTTCCAGCACTGTCCAGCGGCGCAGGGCGGGGGAGTCGAAGTACACCTCATAGTATAACCGGATCAGCAGCTGCTTTTCCTCATCCAAAAGGGTGATAATCGTCCGCTCGCCATCCTGTTCCAGCGGCTGCCGGATGATCTCCCGGAACCGCGCCCGCACGGAACAGCGGGGATAAAAATAGCGTACGCCATGAGAAAGCTGCAATGGTTCGTCGTCCACGTTGACAATGGCTTCCAGCGGCAAAGGGCTGCGTTTGGCCTGCTCTTCCGGATTTGCCTGTGCCGCCATGTCCGCCGGGAGGAAGCAGCCGTGGAACAGGCGTCCCTCCTCATCCAACAGCAGGGTATAGCGGTAATATTGATTTTCCAGCCGGATCTCTTTCATGCGGCGGTTCTCCTTCCGATTAATAAACGAAATCGCTGTATTGCTGCAGACGGTTCCGTTCCCGGACGTCCTGAGTACGGCGGACGGCGTCCTCCGCCAGAGGGACGCCGCAGAAGCGGTTGCCGCTCAGATTTTCATTGCAGCAGCGTTCGCATACCACAGCCGGCATTTCTTCGGTGGGAGGCGCCTCCAGCGCATTGCCGGTGAAGGTCACACCGTCGCAGCAGCCCAGCCAAGCGGCAGGCAGCTGGGTGACGCGGATGGTATTGTTTTCCAGTCGGATATCTGAGAAAGGGGTGTAGCCGGAGGTATTGTCCGGCAGAGTCGCCATCATATCCACCGCTGTGGTCCAACCGCCGCAGTTGCATTCCTCCAGCCGGTTGTTGCGAATTACCAGCTGTCCTGCGCCGGTTCCCTCGTACCAGAGTCCCCGCAGGGTTTCCAGCATGATGTAGATACCCGCTCCCTGGGTGCGGCGGAAGAGGTTGTTTTCCACCAAGCCCTCCTTGGTCTGGAGGAGCAGCCCCCGGGCGCGGTGGTCGTGAAAATAGTTGTTGCGGATGACAAAATGATCACTGGCATAATGCCGGTTCAGCAGCAAATGGCCTTCTTCAATCCAGTCGGGCAGCTCTTCTTCGATGTCCAGGCAGTAACGGCCATCCTCCTGCTGCGTCACCGCCCGCAGGGTCAGGCTGACGCCGGAAGGGGAGAAATCCTTGTTCAGCAGCTCCAGCCGGTCGCCGGGATCCCCGGCGCCTTCGTTTTCCAGCAGCAAGGTATGGCCGTCCAAACGGCGCAGGATCAGCATATTGCAGTCGTGGATGTTGACGTCGTCATCCCCCATGCCGGAGAAATCGCAATTTTGAATCTGCAGATACCCCTGGCTGCGGATGATATGGATGCCGTCGCCGTCGGTGGAAATATGCCGCCGGGAGCCGGGACGGATGCGGATAACCTCTCCGTCGAAGAGAATATGGCTGCTCTGGCCGTTGACCATATGGGTCATGCCCCAGGTGCTGTAAACGCAGTTGTTTTGCAGGGTGATATGCCGAGAATCCTGGACGAAAAAGGCGGCGCCCCGTCGCTGGCGAAGATGCCGGACCAGATAAAAGGCGCCGGGCCGCATGGTTTCCACCCCTTTGGCGGTGCAGCGAAGCCGTATCCGATTATCCGCCTCGCCCCGCCGCAGGACGCTGAATTCCTCCGGATGCACCCAGATTTCAGGATCGCCGGGCACCCCGGGAGTCAGCCAAATGGGGTCAAAGGGATTGAAGGAGCAGATATCGAAATCCAAGGACGGATGATCGTCGTCCAGAAATTCCAGTTCCAGGTCGAACTCATCCCGGCATATCACCCGGGCCAGGCTGGCCGGACGGAGGATGTTCCAATCCACATCCAAGGTGAGGTTCTCCAGCAGCACCTGCCGGCAATTCTGCACCATGAAGAAATAAGAGGTCTCGGAGATCAGTTCCGCGCCGCAGCCGTCCAGGGCGAAGTTTTCCCTGTCCCGGATGGTGAGAAAATCTGTGTTTTTGATGCGGTATACGCCGGGAGCCAGTCGAAGTGTGCCGGCGTCCGTTTCCCGGCAGTGTTCGATGGCACGGGCCAAGGCGGGCGCGTTGTCCTCATTGGCCGGGGAAAAGCCGAAGTCCGCCGCGTACACGGTTGTCTTGTCCCGCAGGTCTGGGGGTATAACAGGGATTTGCGTCATATTCGTTTCCTCCGCAGCAGTTAAATTAGGGGATGGGAGAATGCCGGTTTGATAAAAAGCCCGCCGCCGATGGTTTGTCGGGCCTTTTATCAAACCGGGGAGGCAAAGTCCTGCTTTGCCTCCCCGAATGAGACAGTTATTTCTTTTTGCGGGTGAACAGCACGCCCGCCGCAGCAGCAGCGGTCAGAGCCAGCAGCCCCAGGGGAAGCTCCACGCCGGTACCGGGGTTGGGCTTTGGATCGGGGGTGTTTCCGCCTTCTTCGAAGGTTTCCACAACCTCCACCGGCCAGGTGCCCACGATGTAGAAGCCGGATTGGGTATACAGCTGGAGCTGGGCCGCTTTTTCCGCCGGCAGGGTAGCCACCGGAATGGCCTCGCCGTTGGCATCCAGCGCCGCCGCCATGTTGGTGCTGGCGTTCACGGCGCTCAGCAGCCCCTCGATGTTGAGGGATTTCAGGGCGGTGAATTTGCCGTCGGCGAACCGAACCTTGGTGGTGTCGCAGTCAAACAGGCCGTCGATATCCGCCGCCTCGGTATAGGCCACGTATTTGTCCAGCACCTTGGTGCTGTCGTTATAGGGAGTGTCGTTGCATTCGTAGACGAAAATCAGCATATCGCCGGCTTTCACGTCCACGTTTTCCGCCTTGAGTTCCAAGCCGCTGGCAGCGGAATTGGCGTAGGTGACAGCGGTGCGCGCCAGCACCACCGCGTCGTCGCTGATTTTATTTTTGTACACGGTCACGCTCACGCCGTCTGCCGCGGCAATATTATCGCCGGGATCGGTGGGATACTGCAGTTTGGCGTATACCGTCACCTTTCCATCCACGGGAGCGGTGAAATAATCGCCGATGAGAGTGACGTCGGAGGGCATAAAAGCGTTGTTGAGGCCCTCCCAGATTTGGGAATACTGATTGACGCCGGCGTCTTTCAGCTCATCTGGGAACACCCACATGTCGTAGGTGGCGTCCTTCACCAGGGATTCCGGCTTGTTCTGATCGGAAATGTAGAAGGCTTTCCACAGCCCTTTGATGGCGGGATCCGCCTTGATGTTGAAGAACTGGCGGAAGATGCTGCCCTTGACCGCCGGTACGCCTGTGGTATCTGCGGGGGCAAAGACCGCCTCGGAAAGAGGCAGGGCCAGGGCGGTCATTTTCAGCGTGGTCAAGGACATGGAATCGGTGTAGGTGTGGCCGTTTTTATTGAAGAAGAGATACACCTTTTCCCCGGCCGCCAACTCAAAGGTCTGGGAGAGGGTATAGGCTTCGGCGGTCACGGCATCTTCCTTTACCTTGGTGAAATCCTGCTTGAACACCAGCAGCTTCATGCCGTCGGAGCCTTCCATATTGGCGGTGGCCGCTACATCCAGCCGATAGGCCCCCGCCGCTGGAGCGGTGAAGCAGAGTCCCAGGTCCATGGTAGCGCCAGAGGTAGCGAAACGGTTGGCGTCCCCGGCGTTGATATACAACCGGGCATACTTATTGCCTTCGTCGTTTTCCTGGCCCGGCAGGGTGGCGGTGTAGGAGTCCGCGTTCCACTGGGCGGCGGCCACATTTTCCGCCTTGTAATCGGTGTTGTCGTTGACATACACCGCCGTCCAGTTGGGCGCGCCGTTGGCGTAGGCGATGTATTCCGCGCCGTCCTCATAAGCGGGGCCCTCAGCGGACGCGGCCATGGAAAGAGCGCTGCAGAGAAGCATGGAGGCTGCCAGCAGGGATAAGACTTTTTTCATCTTTTTCATCCTTTCCTGTCAATCGCTGTTCATTGGGAGGGAGTGCCGGTCATCAACCGGCCTTTTTGCCGCCGATGACGCCCTTCTTTTTCAGTACCAGCAGAACCACCACCGCGGCTCCGGCCACCACGACTACCGCCGCGATGACGATCAGGGTGATCACCAGGGGGGAGAGACCGCCGGATTCGCCGGGCTTGTCGCTGCCCGCCTGCTGGGTTTCGTCATAGGTGACGGCGATGCTGAGATTGGCCACCGGAGTGCCCCGGTTGTAAACCCGGCAGATCATCTTGCTGGTGACAATGGCGTCGTTGTCCGACACCACCTGGGTGGTTTCGGTATCCACCAGATCCAAGGTGTGACCGTCCTTAATGGTGAAGCTCTCCAGGAATTCCTTGCGGGTCAGCTTCCGGGTAAGGGTGATTTGCTCCTTATCCTCGTCTACCTTCACATCCTCAAATTTGGGGGTGACATAATAGCTGTCGTCCGGCTCAATGATGACGACATCGCCGCCGGAAGAGGGATCGGAAGGCACATCGGAGCTGCTGGGATCATCCGGGGTATCCGGAGTGCTGGGGGTATCGGGGGTACTGGGATCATCCGGGGTGTCGGGGGTACTGGGGGTATCCGGAGTGCTGGGAGTATCGCCGCCGGACTGCTGATCGGAGGTTTTCCAAATCACCTTGAAATCCTGGAAGCGGAAGTTGGGGGAGTTGGCGACCTCCACGCCGGAGTGGAAACGGAAGAAGAGCTTATCGCCCTGTTTCACAGTGGTGACCATATCGATATCCACGCTGGCTCCTTCGGCCAGCACTTGGTCGCCGCCCTCCGCGGGCCAGATCCGGGTGTTGAAATTGTTTTTATAGATGCCCAAAGAGATCTCCGTGCAGCCGGGAACCTCCATGTAGCCCTTGAGGATAATCTGCAGCTTACCGCCCTCCACGCAGTTGAGCATATAACCCACATCCGCCTCATCGCTGGGAGCGCAGGAGTTGGCGGTGCCTTCCCAAACCAAGCCGTTCTGCTGGCCGGGGATACGCCATTCACCGCCGCTTTTGCTTACCAGGTCGGTGCGCAGGGTATTGTCCGCCTTCAGAATGTAGAAGCCCTTCCACAATCCCTTGGTTTCCTCCGTGGTCCATGTATCTGACCAGAAGGGGCCGTATTCGCCTTTGCCGACGTTGATGGCCGCTCCTGCCGCCAGGGGCAGCAGGGCGGTGAAGAGAAAAATCGCGCTGAGAAGAATGGATATCCGCTTTTTCATACCGTTGTCTCCTTTTTTTATTGGAATCAAGCCGCTGTCACTTCGGTGCCATCCCCCTCCTTCCATCAATGAAACCCAGTCAGTCAAAGGTGATCAGACGGCGGACCACATCCGCCTTATCCCACAGGAAACGATCATCCCGGGGCGCGTCTATGTAATACAGATAGACGGATTGGCCGGTTTCAAAACTGGGATTGGCGCCTCCGGTGGCGACCAGGGTGGGATATTGAGAGCCCCGCGGGCTGGCGTCGATGTAATAATTTCTGCCCCGGAAGTCAGTGGGGTCCGCTGAAAGGTTCAGCACAATGTCGCCGTCGTTGGTGGCGTAAGCGGGAGAGGAACAGCGGGCCAGCACATATTGATCCAGATAGGAACTGTAGATCACCGACATGAAATTGGGAGGACAGGCGCCGTCCACAACGCTGGTGGATTCGCCGTTGATGGCGCTTTCGGTGAAGCCGCCGTTGTAATACTTGGTGAACAGATTGGCCTGCCGGGCGGTGCTTTTGGCCCGGGCAGTCTGGATCACAGCGTTCAGCGGCGCCCGCATCACCGAAATGGTCTGGCTGTAATCCGCCTTAAAGTCGATGAAGTACACATAAACATAGCCGTCTTTGACAATAAAGGGACCGTTGCCGACATCCAGCGAATAGGCCACCTGGGTGATGGCGGTGGGCAGCTGTTCGCCGAAACCATAGTAACGATGGATGCTCTCACAGGTGTGGGTGGCAATCTCCCCGGCGTAGTACCAGGTCGTTCCGTTATCCGGCGAGTAACCTAAACCAAGAGAGGCGGCGAAATAGGAATTGTTGGCATGGGAACGGTTCCCGCTGGCGTCCCAGGCCATGGTATTGTCGAAATACCGCTCCAGATGCAGGATGGTGAAGCATTCGCTGCCGGAGAAACGGTAGACCTGCCCCACCGATACATAGTTATACTGCTCCGGGCCGTAGCCGATGGGGGTGTTCTGGACGCTGATTCCCTCTGCCACCAGGCTTTGGAAAGGATTATCCAGACTGCCCTGGAAAAGGGCGACGGTCTGATTCCCGGCAAGGGGATTGGAGCCGATGAAGCGATAGCTGCCGTCGCTGTTGGGCAGCACGCCCATCAAGCCGTCGGGAAAGTAAGAGCGGCCGGTGGAGGACAGGCTCTTCAGGTAGGCGCGGCTGGCGGCCGTTGTTTTTGCCGACAGGGTAAAGGGGGCCACCAGCTGGCCGCCTTCCAGGATTTCCACCTTCTCCAGGATCATACTGCCGGAAGAGATGGAATCGGCGGTGATTTTCAGCCTGTCGACGGTGCCGGTATAGCCGTACAGCACCGACAGGTCGGCCAGATACTGCCGGGCTTCGGTCTGAGAAGGGGTGACAGGCACGGCCACGCTTTTTTCCGTGGTATAGGCCGGATCGTCCACCGTGGTGTACCAGAGGGTGAGGGCCGCGGCAGGCGAAGGATTGCTGAGGGTGATGCGCACCAGTCCCCGGCCCTTGGCGGCCAGATTCAGAGCGGGTGTTTCATAAGTCAGACTGCCGCCGGATGAGGTCAGCTGGGGAGAGAAGGACTGAATGACGCTCCCGGCCTGCTGATCCGAGGTTTCCCATGTCACATGGAAATCCTGAAAACGGAAAAGGGGGGAATTGGCTACCGGTGCATTGGAGTGAAAGCGGAAAAACAGCCGGTCGCCCTGTCTCACCTGGACAAGCTGATCGATATTTACCGAGTCGCCGGAAGCCAGCGCCTGCGGGCCGCCCGTCGCCGGCCAAACCTGGTTGCTGAAGCTGTTCTTGTAAATCGCCAGGGTGATCCCCGTGGAACCGGGGACTTCCATATAGCCCTTGAGGATTATCCGCAGCCTGCCTCCTTCGGGGCAGTTGAGCTGATAGCCCACATCCGCTTCGTCGCTGGGGGCACAGGCGTTGGCGGTGCCTTCCCAAACCATGCCGTTCTGCACACCCGGTATCGTCCAGCAGCCTGGGGTGGTGGCAACCATATCGGTGCGCAGAACATTGTCCGCGGTCAGAACATAAAAGCCATTCCACAGCCCCCGGGTATCTTCCGTCACCCATTGTTCGGACCAGAAGGGGCCGTAGGCCCCCTGGCCCACGTTGATTTTGGCGTCCGCCGGCATAGAGAAGAGGGAGGCAACCAGTAAAGCGATGCAGAGAAAGAGAGAAACGCGTTTTTTCATATCGCCGTCTCCTTTCAATGTACGGTCCGGGGATCAATCGAAGGTGATTAGGCGGCGGACCACATCCGCCTTATCCCACAGGAAACGATCATCCCTGGGTGCGTCGATGTAATACAGATAGACGGATTTGCCGGTTTCAAAGCTGGGGTTGGCGCCTTCAGTGGCCACCAGGGTGGGATATTGAGAACCACGGGTACTGGCATCGATGTAATAATTCTTGCCCCGGAAGTCGGTGGGATCTGCCGAAATGTTCATCACAATGTCGCCGTCGTTGGTGCCGTAAGCGGGAGAGGAGCAGCGGGCCAGCACATATTTTTTCAGATAGGTGCTGTAGATCACCGTCATGAAGTTGGGCGGACATTCGTCGTCGATAACGTTGGTGGATTTACCAGCGATAGCGCTTTCGGTGAAGCCGCCGTTGTAATATTTCTTAAACAAGCTGCCTTGCCGCGCGGTGCTTTTGGCCCGGGCGGTGCGGATCACATCGTTCAGGGGCGCCCGCATCACCGAGATGGTGTAATCCAGCCGAGGGTTTTGATCGATGAAGTACACATAGACGTAGCCGTCCTTGACGATGAAGGGGCCGTTGCCGATATCCCGGGAATAGGAAACCTCACTGATGGAGGTGGGCTGCTGTTCGCCGAAGCCGTAGTAACGGTGAATGCTTTCACTGTTGTGGGTGGCGATTTCTCCCGCGTAATACCAGGTCATGCCGTTATCTGGGGAGTAGCCCAGAGCCAGGGAGGCGGCGAAATAGGTGTTGTTGGCATGGGTGCGGTTCCCGTTTTTGTCCCAGGCCATGGTGTCGTCAAAATGCCGCTCCAGGTGGAGAATGGTGAAGCATTCGCTGCCGGAGAAGCGGTAAACCTGCCCCACGGAAACGTAGTTGTACTCCTCCATTCCGTAACCAAAGGGTGCGTTTTGTACCACGCCGCCTTCCACCACCATGGTCTGCAGTGGATTGTCCAGGGTGCCTTTGAAGATGCCGATGGTTTCGCTTCCCGACAGGGGGCCGGAACTGATGAAGTTGTAGGTGCCGTCTCCGTTGGGCAGCACACCCATCACGCCGTCAGGAAAATAGGAGCGGCCCAAGGGGGACAGGCCCTTCAGATACGCCCTATCTGCCACCACCGTTTTGTCCGACAGGGTAAAGGGCGCGATCAGCTCTCCCCCTTCCAAGAGTTCCACCTTTTCCAGGGTCAGGCTGCCGTCGTGGATGGCGCCGGTGATGATTTTCACCTTATCGACGGTGCCGGTAAAGCCGTACAGATCGGAGAGGTCCACAAGATACTGCTTGGAAGCGGCGGAACCGAAATCGATGGAGGTGTCGATGCTTTTCTGCAAGGTGTAGTTGGGGTCCTCCTTGGTGGTGAAGTAGACGGTCAGCTTGGTGGCGAAAGAGGTGTTTTTTACTGTGATCCGCACCAGTCCCCGGCCCTTGGATGCCAGATTCAGGGAGGGCGTCTCGTAGGTGAGACGGTCGGTGGATTGGGTCTTGTTTGGCTGGAAGGCCTTGATGACGGTATAGCTGGGACCGGGATCGGGGACGGAGGCGGTGGGTTTGGTTGGAGAGGAGATGGGGGGATTGGTGACGGCCGATGCTTGGGAGGATGCGGTGGTTTGCCCGGGGGTGGAAGCAGGATCGCTGCTTGCTGAAGACGATTCGGTATCCGACGAGCCGGAGATGGGCCGGCGGCCCTCTGATACGGGAATCCGTCCGGATTCCGCCGGTTCTTCGCTGGAACAGCCGCTAAGGGGTATCAGCATCAGGAGCAGGGCCAGACCGCAGGCCAAAAAGCGTTTTGGAATCATCTGGTACTTCCTTTCTGTGGCTTAGGGGATGGAGATGGTTTGCCGGGTATACACATTGCTGCCCCAGAACAGCAGCCAGTCTCCTTGAATCTCCTTCCAAGGCAGGCCCAATTGGCCGTAATACAGATAGAAGGTGTCGCCTACCTCAAATTGACTGCCGGTGGCGGCATCCACCACCGTGGGATATTGCTGGCCATTCATGGAGGGACTCACCGCATAGCCCTTGGACTGGGTGAAGTCGGTGGGATCATCGGAGATATAGACGCCGATGGCGGCTTCCGCAGCGCCGGGGAACTGAGTGGTCATAAACAGTAGATATTGATCCAGCTTGGTGCTGTATACCACCTGGGCGAAATTGGCCCCCACGCCCGCGGGCTGGATGGGATCAAACTGGCCGCCCATACTAGGTTCCGTCCACTCCCCGTTGAATTTTTTGTGAAATTCCGGCACCCGATTTTCCTTTATCGCCGTATAGAATTCGGCGGTGGGACAGCGGGAGACCGACAGGCCGCTTTGGTTCTCTCCGTGGTCGATGGCGTATATGTAGACAAATTCGTCGTCCATGTACATCTCACCGTTGCCGATGTCATGAGAGTAGCCCCAGTTGGTCTGATAATCCAGATCATGGCTGATGATTTCACCTAGCAAGGACCAGGTCTGCCCCTCGTCGGTGGAGACGGAGAGTCCCAGGACGCCGTTGAAAACCGCATTGCCGAACTGGTATTCCAAATGGGTAGGAGAAACCAGGATGTCGCTGTCCGGTACTCGGATCACCTGGGCGATGGAGGCATAGGGATATTTGGCATAATCCACGTTCTGTACCCGACGGTCGTTGTAAATCACCGTTGCGAAGGGATCATCCGTGGTCCCCTCGCTGAGGACCAGCTTGCCCATGAGGGAGCCAACGAAAAGCAGCTTGCCCTCCGGGTTTTTCCAGAAGCCCAGCAGCCCATCGGGATAGTGGGCGATGCCTTTGGCGCTGCGCTGCTGGAAGGTCAGATAAGGCTCGGGCGGCGCGAGACTCAGAGGGAAGGAGGATTCTCCCTTGCAGACCTCCAGCGACCGGATGACCAGCTCTCCGGAAGCAGGGGCGGCGGTTTCCAGGCCAATCTCCGTCAGAGTGAAGAGAAAGCCGTATACCTCGCTCATGTCCACCAGGACTTCCTGAAAATCCTCGGTTTTGGTTAAGGGAATGGCGACGGTTTTGCCGCCGCCCGGCTGGGTATCGTTGGCGGTGAGGAAGGTGAAGGTCAGGCTATCCAGATCAGAGGTGTTTTTCAGCAGAAGTTTCAGCTGATTTTTGCCGGTGATGTCGGCGGAGATGTTCCCCAAAGTCAGGGAGGGAGTGCGGGCGGAGCTGTCGAAGACGGCGCCTTCTTTCCCCACAGAGGCGCTGCCGGTGGTCCGGCCGCTCAGCTTGGTAAAGTCGAAATATCCCCGGGCCAGCTGTTCTTCGGCGGCATCCCCGCCGGATTCTTTGCCGGGCCCATTATCGCCGCAGGCGGAGAGGCCCAGCAGCAGCGTGCCGGCCAATAGCAGTCCTCCGATGCGGTGCATCCATCTGTGTCGCATTGTTGCTCTCCTTTCGGGCTATTCTCAAGAACAAGCGGATTTAGGCCGATGCTTTTGTAAATACGGAATCAGTCACGGCAAAAGGAGCCGCTACAGCTGATGCCGCAGCTTCAATCGCTATCTTCTGATCTGCAGCGGAAAGACCTTCGGGAATGTAGCTTAAGTCTTTTAGAGGAATGCCGGTTAAAGAATAAAAAAAGGTCAGTCCGGCAATATAACAGCCTAATGGTGCCAGATGATGGCCGTCTTCCGTGAGTGTATCTCCGATGTAGGAAGTACGTGCATTCTGTATGGCCGTACCTGAAGGAATCACCCCGGAAAAGAGTCTGTTGGTAAGCACCTTTTCCTGTACCGCCGATACAATATTTTGATACATCCGTAGTTGATCAGAGCCGTATTGGGGGAATTCACTGTGGGTGCTGTTTTGCGCGTAGGCCCAGGCCATATGCCAGACGAGCTTGGCGTTTGGAGCCAATTGATGAACATAATCCGCCAACTCTGTAAGATCGGCATTATAGGTATCCGCTATCCCGCTTTTACCGCTGCTTTGCTGCAAAGAGATAAAATCCCATTCATCCGACTGAATGGCATCGCTCATCTTATAAGATGCGGTACCACTCCATTTCCCGTTGGAATTGGTGTAAAAGGTGTAAGCATCCCTGTCCGCTTTAGCAAAGGTATTGTGGGTGTACAGCGTACAGCCGCCAATAACAAGATTCCCTAGTTTGACGGAAGAAAAGCCCAGGTCAGAAGCAATCTCCCATACATATTGCAATGCGTTTACAGAGAAGCTGTTCCCGATGGCTAAGATTTTTAACTCTTGCCGATCTGTAGCGCCGATTCCGGCACTTGCGTCGGTGGCGATGGGTATCCGCTCGTCAACGATGTCGCTCGCAGGAATTGCGGCACCGTTGCAGGCGGGAAGGCCAATCAGAAGTGCTCCCGGCAGCAAAAATGCTCCGGCGCAGCGGATCCATCTGTGTCGCATTGTTGCTCTCCTTTCGGCGGTCAGATATCATTCGGGGATGGTGACCTTCTGCCGCACATAATCCGCGCTGCCCCAAAGCAGCTGCCAGTCGGAATTGCCCTGCTCATCAAAGGCGTACCAGCTGCACCAGTAGATATAAAATTCCGAACCGGTTTCCGTCTGGAGGTTGTCACCGGTGCCCAGGATGGTGGGATATTGCTCACCATTGCGGCCGGTTGCCAGCCATTGGGTTTTCGCCTGGGTCCAGTCCAGCATATCATCGCTGACCATCAGCAGGATATCGCCGTCATTGCTGGAATAATAAGGAGACTGGCACATCACCATCAGGTATTTTTTCAGCACGGTATTATAAGAGAGGGACATGAAGTTCGGCGCAATACCGGCCGGCAGAATGTTGGAGGCTTCGCCTTCCCAGCCTGGCTCATTCCACTGGCCGTCTTTGTATTTCCAGGCCTTGGGCATTTCATTTTTTTCCGTCGCTTCATACAGTTCATCCAAGGCGATGCGGCTGACGCCCAGCCCATAGGCCTGGTTCTCTTCCCGTACCTCCACAAAATAGACGTACAGGTACTTGTCGTCCATGAGGATGGCGCCGTTGCCGATATCCCGGCTGATCTCCGTTTTTTCACCCACCGTCATGTCGTGGCTGATGCACTCCCCCAGGAAAGACCAGGTTTCCCCGTCATCCCGGGAGATGGACAGACCCAGGGTGGCGGTGTAGGGTTTGCCGCCGCCGGGAACCGTATAATGCCGCTCAAGATGGGTGACGCCGATCAGTGTGCCGGTGGAGGGATTGCGGACCACCTGGGCCACGGAGCAGTATCCGAAAATAGACCAGTCCACATTCTCCACCTTGAGGCCGCTGTAGTTCACGGTTTCCAAAGGAACGTCGGGGGTGCCGGTGGTGCAGAAAATGCCAATGTTGGCGATGCCGATGAATTTGAGTTTGTTCTGCTGATCCCGCCTGCTGCCGATGATGCCGTCCGGGCCGAAGAGAATTTTCTTAGCCATTCGCTCCCGGGAGGGAAGGTAGACCTCGGGCTGAGACAGCTGGATACCTTCCAGATAATGCGCGCCCCCTTCCTTGACGGAAAAGGAACGCAGCCGGATTTCTCCCTCGTTGATGCCCGAAGCGGAGATCCGCAGTCCCTTCAGGCGGCCCAGCCAGCCGTATGTATCCGACAGATCGATGGAAAAGGAGCGGGACTCCGCGGTTTTTTCCACCGGCAGGCTGAATTCCTTGAAGCTGGTGTAAACCGGATCCTCTTCCGTGACAAACTGGATATCCAGAGAGGAGATGTCCGCGGTGCTGCTCAGTTCGATCTCAAACAATCCCCGGCCCAGCAGGGAATAGGATTCCGCCAGTTCCAGCTCCAGCTTGCTGGTTCTGGCGCTGCCGTCCAGGTGCCCGCCCTGGGAATCGATAGCGCCGGTACCGGTAAAGCTGTCCTTGTAATCGGCGAACAGGAAGGTCCCCGCCGCCGGCTTGGGGTTTTCCGCAGGCTTCTCACCGCAGCCGGCAGCTCCCAACAGAGCCGCTGCCGTGAAAAATGCCAGTCCGCGCCGTATTTGTTTTTTCATCTTCTCGTCCTTTCCGCTGTATGAATGGCATGGAATATCAGAACACGTCTTCCCATTGGATTTTGGCAATGGACAGACCGTTGGCCGGATAATGAACGCTGACGATATACCAATCGTCTCCCTCCTGTATCAGCTCGGGGGCGTGCCCTTTCAGCATGGCGAGGGGGGCCTTCCCTTCAAAGCCGTCCAGGGTTTCCGAAGCGAAAACATAGGTCCGGTTATCGTAGCAGCTGTTCTGTCCGTCGTAAATGCACCATAACAAATAGTAGAGGCCGTCCTTTTTTACCAGGCAGGGGCTTTCCATGCTGGAGTCCTCTCCGAAGCAATGTCCCTGCAGCCGTTTGGGTTCACTGAACTGGTGGAAATCCGTGGTTTCCCGATGCCAGAGGATCTCCTTGTCGTTGTAAATCAGGTGATAGATCCCATTTTCAACGAACACATAGGGGTCCCGCATCCAATAGTTATCCGAGCGGAACAATTCTCCCCGAGGCTGCCAGCGATATAAATCCGGCGAGGTAGCTGTTTTCATGCATTCCGGTGTGTACAGCATCCGGTATCCATCATTCCAGGGAAAGACCGCCGGCGCCCAGCACTCCGGAGCCTCTCCCGGCCGTTGCTGGGGATAGAGGAGAATGTCTTTCTGTTCCATCCGGCCGCCCTGGTACAGTTCCCGCAGACTGCCGGGGAAAACAGCGTGGAACAGCTGATTTTCCGCCTCATGAACATTGGTTTCGTCAAAATCAAAAGCACTGGTGAAACGAGGCGGACGGGGATGGGTGATGCCGATGGCATGCCAGTCTCCGTCCGGTCCCTTCAGCATGGAGAAGTCGTTGACCACCCACTCCGTATAATTTTCTCCCTGACGAAAAGAGGGGGTATCCGGGCCGCGGTACACCGCAGGCTCAGGGACATAGATAAGACGATACTCTTCTTTAATATAGGGGGCTTTGAGCTTTTTGCTTAAAAACACGAATTAAAAATCTCCTTTTTTATTAAATAAACCAAGCTGTTTTTATTTTACCATTTTTCCCCGGGCGTTCAATCCAAAAAATTATAGTGGGTATGTCACTTTTTATAATGAAGCCGCCGTTTATGGGCGGAAATCTATGGGATTATAAAAACTGGGAGTTGGAGCATAAGAATCGGGATTGTTTTTTGAAAGCTGCGTCCATATAATCAACATATACCGCGGAAAAAATATGATTTTTTTGGAGGAAGTGTTGACTGTGCTGTCTTCAACCGCCAAGCCAAGATCGAAGCCAAAGAAAAAACGGGATGAATTGGAGGTTTTATCGGCTAAAAAGCGCCGAAAAAAATATCGGGTCCTTTATCTGATGCTGATTCCAGGGGCCGTCTGGTTTATTTTATTTCACATTCTCCCGCTTTATGGCATTTCCATTGCCTTCCTGGATTACAATCCCCTGAAGGGGGTGTTCGGCAGCCGTTTTGTGGGATGGGAGAATTTTCAGGCGTTTATCAATTCCGCCAGCTTCTGGGATATCCTGCAGAACACGGTGGTGATCAGTTCGCTGAAAATCCTTTTCGGCTTTCCGCTGCCCATTGTGTTCGCTCTGATGCTCAACGAGATCAAATGCGCGCCCTTTAAGAAGGTAACCCAAACCATATCCTATCTGCCTTTTTTCCTTTCCTGGGTCATCGTCATGGGCATATCCAACGTGATTTTCAACAATTATACCGGCGTGCTTTCCGGTCTGTGCAATACCTTTAATCTCCCTTATACCGATCCTTCCCATAATCCGGCCACCTTTGTGGCTTTCCTGGTAGGCGCGCACGTGTGGAAGAGCGTCGGCTGGGGTTCCATCATCTATCTGGCGTCCCTGGCGAATGTGGATCAGGAGATAGTGGAAGCCGCTTATGTGGATGGGGCCGGGCGATGGAAACGGCTGATCCATATCACCCTGCCGGCCATTGCGCCGATGATTGCGATTCAGCTGATTCTTACCATGGGCAGCATCCTTGGATCCGATTTTGAACAGATTTATCTGTTCACTGGCGGTCAGCGGTATGATCCTCAGTTGACGGCAGTGGCGGAAACCTTCGATACATATATCTACCGCAATGGCATCGCCGCCGGCGCGTTTTCCGGTCCTGCCGCAGTGGGAATCTTCCAATCGGTTTTTGGAGCCTGCCTGATCCTCATCACCAACAAGATCAGCAAACGGCTGGGTTATGATGGAATCTGGTAAGAAGGAAAGGAGCATTGTCCATGAGCAGCCAAGCCGCTGTTAAGAAGATTAATAACAAAATCCGCATGACGCCTGGAGAAAAGGTGGGCGTGACGATTATATACGGAATGCTGATCCTGTTTTCTCTGGCGTTCCTGATGCCCTTTCTGTACGTTGTATCCACCTCCATCACCAGCGAAAAAGCGCTGGCGGAAAACGGCGTCACCCTGATTCCCTCCAGCTTCTCCCTGGATGCTTATGTTTACTTGTTTGAGTATTCCAAGGATATCCTGCGGGCTTTCTTCAACACCATCATCATCGCCGGCGCTACTGTGGTGCTGATGATTGTGGTCACCTCCCTGTTTGCCTATCCTCTTTCCAAAAAGGACCTGCCGGGGCGTACGGCCATTTTGGGATATGTCATGTTTTCTATGATGTTCGGCGGCGGCCTGATTCCCACCTATATCCTGATGCACGAGTACGGCTTTGCCAACAATTGGCTGTGCATGATCCTTCCCGGCTGCTTTTCCGCCTGGAACATGATCCTGGTACGCAACTATTTCAGCTCCATTCCCGTGGAATTGGAGGAGTCTGCTTTTATCGACGGCGCGGGATATTTCACCATCCTTTTCCGTATTATCATTCCCTTGGCAAAGCCGATTCTCGCGACCCTGACCCTGTTCACCGTGGTGGGAACCTGGAACAACTGGTATACCGCCCTGCTTTATCTTTCCAATCAGAAAAAGATGTGGCCCATCATGATGTTCCTGAAAACCGTGCTGGAGTCCACCAATCCATCCACAACCTTGGGAATGCCGGTCTCCGGCGCCTTCCCGCCGACGGAATGCCTGAAAATGGCCGCCGTTCTGGTCTGCATATTCCCGATTTTGATTTCGTATCCGTTTTTGCAGAAGTATTTTGTCAAGGGCATTATGGTAGGCTCAATCAAAGGATAATGAGGGAAACAAACGTATGAACATCACAGCGACTGTCTACAAAGATCGGGTTCAGGCCTGTTTTACCGGCAAAAACATCGGCGGCACCATGGGATATCCCATGGAGTTTGACCGCCAGAAAAACATCGTCACCGGCTATGACGAATCTCTGGATCTTCCCATGCCCAACGATGATCTGGATCTGCAGCTGCTCTGGCTGATCGCGCTGGAGGAAAAGGGCTGTCACATCACCACCGAGCGGCTGGCCGAATATTGGCAGCGGTATCTCACCCCCCATTGGGCGGAGTACGGCATTTCCAAGGTCAATATGCGCAGCGGCATCCTGCCCCCCATGAGCGGCACGGTGAACAACGAGATGTATAAAAATTCCAACGGCGCCTGGATCCGGTCGGAAATCTGGGCCTGCCTGGCGCCGGCCGCACCCGAGGCGGCGGCGCGCATGGCTCTGCTGGACGCCATGCTGGATCATGGCGACGGCGAGGGAACTTGGGCGGAGATTTTCTGTGCGGCCTTAGAGAGCATGGCGTTCGCTGAAAGGGATTTACCCCTGCTGATCCGGCGGGCTCTGGCCTTTTTGCCGGAGGACAGCGGCGTATACCGGGCGGTGACCGACGCCTGCGGCTGCTATGATAAAAGGCTGTCTCTGGACGAGGCAAGAGAGTTTTTGCTTCGTCACCATCGGGGGCGATATGGACGCTCCGTAAGCCGTGAAGATGCGGAAAAAGGGTTGGGAGACGGACCCATTGGCTATGACGCGCCGTTGAATGTGGCCATTGTTGTCGCGGGGCTGCTGTATGGCGAGGGGGACTTTGACAAAACCGTCACCTCCACCATTTTCTTCGGTGAGGATACCGACTGCACGGTGGGTACCGCGGCCGCTGTCTTCGGCTTGCTGTATGGGTTTGACGCCATCAGCGAGAAGTGGAAAGCGCCGGTGGGCAATCGCATCACGGTGGGCACCCTGAATCTGGGAGAGCTGGGCAGCTATGGCGACGTCCTGCCCAAAACCGTGGAGGAGCTGACCGAACGGATCTATCGGCAGCACCGGATCTGCGCCGCATCCTTTGCCCTGCCCTCGGCGGCTGACGGCTTTGACACCGCAGCGATGCCCGCCGGCACATGGGCTCCCTCCGCCGGCTTTCTGGAAGATGTGCGGCTGACGGTTACCACCCAGTATTTCCGCTCCGATTTCTATGCGGTTCGTGTGGATTATCTCACCAAGGACTGCGCCATCACCCGGGACGTCCCCCGTAAAATCCGCATTGTATTTGAGAATGAATATAAAACAGCCGATATTTTTACCTTTCGCTGGATTCTGCCGGAGGGGGTAACGGTTTCGCCGCAGAAGGAAGGGCACTTTTTTGCCATGCTGAAGGGTTTCCCCAGCGGCGGCAGCAAAAAGGAGCTGGAATTCACCTTCCTTACCCAATCCGACGACCCGGTTCAGCGGTATCTGCTGGAAATCACCGTGGAGGGGCGGTCCAGCACCCTGTATGTTCCCGTGCTCTTTTTGCTGGGGTGCGGTTCATAATGAATTTATAAGGAGGAAGAGATTGTGAAAAGAAAACTCGCTTTGTTCCTGGCCTTTCTGCTGGCGATCTCCACCATGATCGGCAGCTTGTCCGGGTGTTCGGACGGCGGCGAGACCCAATCTGGAGACGGCGAATATGTGGATCTGAATATTCTTTTTGTGGGCTTCACCATTGAGGATGATTACAAATATCATCAGCAGGTGCAGGACGCCATCAATGAAAAGCTATATAAGGATCTGGGCTTCAAGGTGCGGATTCATCCCACATCTTACATCGACCAATACGAGACGATGATCGCGCTGGACATGGCCCAGAAGATGAGCTACGATTTTATCCGTACTTCCAATGGTACGGCGGCGCCTTATGCCGAAAAGGATACCTTCCTGGATATCAAGCCGATGATCGACAAGTATGCACCGGAGCTGTGGGATCTGATTCCTGACAGCGCCTGGGCGGAAAACACCATCAACGGCAAGGTTTACGGCGTGCCCACCTGCTCTTTCCCCATCTCCTACGGTTTCTGGTTCCGGGGCGACTGGCTGAAGAAGCTGGGCAAGGAGAAGCCCACCTCTCTGGCGGAATTGGAATCCCTCTGTCAGGCGATTCTGGATGACAAAACCATCAATCCCAACGGCAAGGTGGTTCCCCTGGCCGGCCATCGGGATATCCTGGAGCAGATTCTGCTGGGAATGTTCACCGAGCACCCCGGTGATTATCTGGAAAATGGTAAGGTCATGCCCAAGTATTTTGATCCGGGTTACCGGCAGTTTGTGGAGAAGCTGGCGGAGTGGTACAAGAAGGGCTACATCGACGACATGGTGCTCAACGGCGATGAAAATACCATCAACAATCTGATCTCCCAGGGGATCGTCGGCATTCACGCGGGCAACTGCTATCAGCTAGAGTATTCGGTGCTGAACTCCTATAATACCCAGCTGAATCTCGACATGCAGTGGAGCATCCCCTTCGCCAAGGATACCAAGACCTATTATTCCAGTGGTTTCGGTACCGATATCATCGCTTTCCCGGCCACCGGCAAGAACTCGGAGAAGGCCTTCCAATACTTCAACTGGTACTTCAACAATGAGGAAAACTCCGACCTGGTGCTGTACGGTATCGAAGATCTGACCTATACCAGAAAGCAGGATCCGGAAACCGGCAAGGATATCCTCGCCGTTCCTGAATCGGAGGTCACCGGCACCATTAAGACCATGAACGACCTGATGGGCTTCTTCGGCGTGAATACCTACACCACCCTGCAGCTGAAAAACACCTATGCCACCCGTCCGGCGGAAGCCAGCCGCGCCTATGATTCCTGCAACACCCAAGAGGTGCTCAACAACACCTATATGGACGTCACCAAATACTTCCAGGTCACCCTGCCCACTGATATCGGCACCAAGGCCAATGATATCAAAACCTATATGGTCGCCGCGATTTCGGATATCATCGTGGGGAAAACGGCTTCTACCGACGCCGCATGGGCATCCATGCGCGCTGAATGGGAGAAGCTGGGGGGCCAGAAGGTGTACGATCATTACACCAGTCTGTATGAGCAAAACAAAAGCACCCTGTCCTTCCTCCAATAAATTCAAGCAGAAAAAGCGGGACCCTGCCGCACG
>ENA-UOJE01000268-UOJE01000268.1-human-gut-metagenome-genome-assembly--contig:-C23-NODE-268-length-63672-cov-9.523429_pt1 | contig 63672 bp, 42 predicted proteins | sample MGYA00242341_ERZ723888 | MGnify/ENA metagenome assembly ERZ723888 | reverse complement strand
ACAGAAGCAGCTGATCACATAATAAAGAATATGTAATCGGGGTCTTTTTCTAACAGATCACATAATAAAGAATATGTAATCAAGGGCCTCTTTTGACCGGTATTTATTTACCAAACTATAGCATAAATCGGACAGTTAATCAATACATAACGAAGCGGATAAACAAAAAATCTATCAAAATGTCAAAATGGGCGCGAAAATTTAAACCGAAAATTAAATTAAATTAATAACGCATTATTTTATCGCCCAATTTTTTAAACATATATAAATCCGCATTAAGAAGATTTTGTAAAAAGCATGGGACTTTTTATAAACTTTTGGTCACATATTCTTTATTATGTGATCTGTCAACCGATAATGGTTGGGGCTTCTGAAAATTTAGGAGGGAGACACATGAGGCAGTATCCGCAGCTATGGAAGCGATGCCTGGCGATGCTTCTTACGGTGGCGCTGATGCTCACCACCACCAATTTCGTTTGGGCGCTGGAAGCGGACGGAACGCAGGAGGACGGCAGGGCGTCGGTCACCGACGCGGGGCTGGTTGCCTTGAACTACGACATTCTGACCGCAGAGGAAAAAGCGGTTCTGAACAGCGGTTCCTTGGTGGGAAACCGCCATTCGTTTGCTGTTCCAGGAAATCAGGATGGTTTGGTGACGGTAAATGCAGAGGAAAAATCCATTACCGCCGCATCCTACCAGGACAACGGTTACATATGGAATCCGGTAAGCGCCGCCATACTTTATAACGGCGGGCAGGAAGAGGTTGCGCTGAACGAAGGAAAAGGTAGCTTTACCTATACCGGCAACGCCTACCGAGTCAGTGTCAGCTATGCCCTGTATATCCAGGTGGATGCTGATCTGCAGCGGCTGCTGCTCAACGCTCCGGCTGATCTGGCGCAGGGGCTGCAGAACCTGCAGGCGCTGAATGATTGCTATACCACGCTGTATATGCTGGGGGAGAACAGTGAAAGCCTCTACAGCCTGACGGATTCTTCCCTGAACGATTATAACATTATGCTGGCGAATGAAACCACCAAGGCGGCGATCCGTCGGCTGTACGGACAATGCCAGAGCAACGCCCTCGGGGTTTTGGACCTAGTCGCCCTCCTAGACGGCTATACTGCGGCGGACAACGCCCTGGTTTACCTTCTCGCCAGCGGCAGAGGTATCAAGGAAAAGGCGGCGGAGACCTACGAGGATGTCCGGGCTATCAGTGAGGATAAGGGCCTTCCTACCTTGATTCAAGCGATTCAGAAGCAGAATCCCAGCTTTGCCAACAAGCTGAATGTAGCGATGCGGGCCCTTAAGGAGCTCCTGGCGTCGATGCAGCCTGTGGTGGCAGACGATTGGGCGGCCTTGGAGCGGGAACTGCTGAAAAGCGATGTGACCGCCGCGGAATACGAGGTGATGAACACGCTGGCTGCCGCCGCAGTGGATCACAGCAGCCGCCATGACGATGCGGTGCTAAAGACCTCCCTTCTGGCGGCGACCGCCACGGTTTTCTATGATATGAACCAGTATAACGTCAATGTTGCCGTGCATGCGGATGTAATACCGTCCTACACGGTGGATTCCGCTGTTTCCACCGCGCTGACGGAATACACTGTCAGTCTGGTGCTCAGGCAGGGCGCTGCTGCCGAAGAGGTTTTGGCAGCCATTGCGGAAAGCGGCGTGGAGAGCCAGGCGTTGGCCGCATGGGACGATTTTTACAGCGTGGACGAAGAGCACTATACGCGCACCGCGACTCCGCTGGAGGGCGGGTTGGAGAAGGATTTGGAGTATGAGATCCTTTACACCCCCAAGATGGTTGCCCTGACCTATGGATACGATGGCGGTGCGCCGGTTTCCGTTCCCTATGGCTATAATCTGACCCTGCCTGTGTGCGAGGATATTGATCAGTCCTATGATTACAACGTGGGCGGCGTCCTTTATGATCAGGGCAGCGTTTACCGTGTCACCGGTGACACCCATATTACCCGCAGCACCGGAAAGACCAAGACGGAGTATCGGCTGTCCGAACTGGCCGCGTCTACCTATGCAGATAAGCTGGGCAGAGAAGCGGCTGCCATCCTCAACAGCGTGGCGCTGAAAAGCCACACCATAAAGCTGCGGGTTCCAGGCAATGAAGACGGGCTGCTGCAACTGCAGCAGCTGGGGGAGAGCAGCTTCGCCCTGACGGCGCAGAGCTATGCTTCCAGCATCCCAGGGCTGAGCTGGGCGCCTGTAAACGGCAGGGCAGTTGCCAACGACGGCACGGCGGCTGAATTCGCCATTCAGAACGGAGAGGCGACCTTCCAGGCCAACGCATTCGACCGGGTAGAGGTTCGTTATGAGCTGGCCCTGGACATAGTGGACAGCGGCGACGTGCTGGAGATTCTCAATCTGCCCCATCAGCTGGCCCAAGAGGCAGCACAGCAGCAGGCGGCTCTGGCGCTTTTGATGAAGCTGTATGATAAGCTGGGAATGCTGAATCAGGAAAAGCTCAACCAAATCGATGTGGCGGTTAAGGGCAGCGACCTCAGCCAGGAATCTAAAAATTCCATCCAGATAATTCTGAACAGCTGCGTGGATAAAGCGACGGCTTCCCTTTATTTGTACAATTATTTGACTCAGTATAAGGCTGATGGCCTTACCTACTGCTATCAAAACGAGAACTATCGGAAAATCCAGTCTCAGATTGATCTGCTCAACGCCCATCTCAACACGGTATACAACGATGAGGAATTTAAGCCGCTGCTGGAGTATGTCGGTTATGCCGAATACTATGATCAAATCGGGGACATCATCGAGGGGTTGCAGGATATTCAGCTGACCGGCCCCAACGCTTCTATCGATGTCAGCAGTCCTTCTCTGGGCGCTTTGACGGCGGCGGTGGAAGCAGCCATTGGCAAGACCCAGGCGTATACGGCTGCAGATCTCGACAAGGTGCTTACCCTGAGCACGAAACTCACCCAGGGGGCGCCCGATAAAGCGGTTGTTACCCTGCATGTGCAGATGATGAACAGCGCGGGCAGCATCATCGCAGCTGAAAGTAGCAGCCTTGGATTCCCCAAGGGGGTGGAACTGACGGAGGAGGATGTCGCCGCCCTGCGGTCCCTGCTGGCTTCCTTGGAGAATGCCGTGGATTTGGATCGGACGCATTACCGTCTGACCAGCGGCGAACTTCCTGCGATGGGGACGACGCTGAAGGAAGGCCTTTCCCTGACCTTTGTCTGGGCTCCCCAACAGTATACCTTGCATTTCCAGACGGAGGAGGGGGAAGAAGTTCCCGCATCCCAGAGCTTCTTTTTTGACGCCGCTTCCATCACCCTGCCTGCCTGCACCCTCTCGGGGAAACAGTACCGCTATACCATTGGCGGCAGCATGATGATTGTTGGCGCCGACGCGGTGCGCTACACCTTTACCCCGACGCAGATCGACAGCCTTTTCCAGAACGGCAGCCTCACCATTGGACGGGAAACGGTGGATCTCTATCGTCAGGATATTCTCAAGCTGGTGGAGGATCTGAACAAAGCGCTGGCAGAGCAGAACATGACCTTTTCCAAGGATGGGAAAACCTGCCTGATCGCGGCCTTTATCCCGGTGGAAGATGCGCAGGGAAATCTGTCGGTGGTGCTGCGGGTTTCTCCCCAGAACAAACGGCCCGATACGGCGGCCTTGCTGCAGTCGGTGGCGCTGGCGGTTTTCGGCAGCAATCTGAAAAGCATCGATGCGGACGGGTATACCCTGATCGACGACGGCATCATTCATCTGCAGGCGCTGGCGGATGCGCTGCTGAACAGCGGTCTGAGCTTGGATACCATACACAGCGTCATCGACGCCAAGGGCGATATAGCGGAACTGACCCTGCCGGGGGAAAACACCGTCATCGGCGCGGTGGAGAATGCTATACCGGTCCAGGGCGGCGCATACATCAACGACACCGACCTTCTGGGCGGTAAGCTGCTGGAGATGGCGCTGCGTTTCCGCACCGGCGCAAATGATTTTGCCGGCCGGAGCGTGTCCTTTTATGTAACGGTGGAGGATTTTGATCTTCGGGCCGCAGCGCTCCAAAGCCTGCGCCGGAATATTGAAAGAATACAGCCCTATGTTCGTCTGGCGCTGCAGGACGGTCGTCTGGACCTGGAGCTGACCCTGCCGGAAAAGGTCTATAAGGCTTATCTTTCCGGGCTGCTGGTGCTGGGACAGGCGGATATCGCGGATATCGGCAACATGGATCTGGAAGAGATGATCGACTACATCATCACCCAGATAAGACCCATTCTGGCGGACGACAGCGTCACCATGGAAACCTTTGAAAATACACTGAAGCAGCTGGGCAAGGAGATGGATCTTTCCGCCTATGCTTCGCTGTACAAGCCGCTGCGTACCCTGCTGAACAATCTGCTGGAGAACGCCGCTCTGACGGACAGCGCTGCCGAGGGCAGTGTGCTGACCGGCAGGATCCACTACGATCTGCAGGCGCTGCTGGAATCCTTGAATCTGGGCGAAAAGGTGAACGGTTCTATCGCGGAGAGCGAGGAGGGCCTTTACGCCGGCGTCCGTTTCCGTTTAGTCAATATGGATACCGCGTATCAGGCGATGATCCTGGATAAAAACGCCGCCGGCACCGGTAAACTCAGCTATGTCAAGGATGCGGCTTCCGCGCTGGCCTCCGCTCCTGACGGCGCCGTTGTCATCCTGCTGGAGAATATTGCCGGGGATGTGAACATCGGCCATGCCATCACGCTGAATCTCAATGGAAAAACCATCACCGGCAACGTGACGACCGCGGCCGCGGTCACCATTGTGGACAGCACACTGAATACCCTGGCCTGCGGCGGTGTGAACGGTTCCTTGAAGGGCGACTTTGTGATTGCCGCCGGCCGGTACAACGACAAGATCAGCGGTATGCTGAAGAATGGGTACGTCCAGGATGGATTCGGCTATGTCAAAAACAGCCTGTATACCATTTCTGTTGATGACCAGGGAGATATTCAGGTAAATCTCGCCGCTGGGTTCCTGAACACCGACGATATCCCCAGCTTGAAAACCATGGCGGCCGATCTGCTTTTTGACTTGGTGTTTCATTATTACACCTGCGCCTCTCTGTCCATTGACGGCAGCGAGCTTTACACCATCGATATCGAAAATGTTCTTTCCCTGCTGAACGGCGGAATAGCCGGGGCGGTGGATAGGGTTCTGGATGGTGTGAACTGTCAGGGCGCTACGGCGATTATCAATACCCTGCTGGCCGACTTCACCGATTTTGCGGCGCTGAAAGCGGCCATCGAAGCGGGAGAGCCCTTAGCCAGTTATGAGCTGACGACGCGTCCTTGGTTGGTGGAAGTCGCCGTGGCCGGTGAAGGCGCGGAAAATTATCTCACGGCCAATGTTCGTCCGGGCGATACGGTTGTTGCCCAGACGCTACGCATCGTGGTAACCGGTACCGATGCAGAAAAGGCAGATGCCTCCAAGCTCAGCGGCGGCCTGGACGACATCGTTGACATTCAGGCGCTTTATGCTCAGCTCAACAGCCTGAGTTATGCCAATGGCTCCCTGACCGTTGATGGAAAGGTTACCGCCGATGTGATCCTGGATCTTAACGGAAAAGCGGATGCTCCCACCGCGGATTACGCGGTTGTGCTGGGTGTGGTGCTGGCTCACGGCATCGGCAGCCAGGGCAATGCGGCGCTGGTAAGCGGCCTTAAGGACTATGCGGCCACCGGCGACGTGCGGGGACTGAAAACAGCCATTGAAGAGGTCACCACCAAGCAGCTGATTGATTCCCTGAAAGCGGCGAGCGGTGTACCCTTCTCCGAGATGCTCAGTCAGCTGGAGCTGTCCGCCAATGATTTGTCCGGCGCGGCGACGCTGGAAAAAACTTATCATGGTTTGCTGAAGATTCTGTACGCTGCCACCGGCAGGCTGTCGGTAACCGGCAGCGGCACCAAACTGGGAGCCGCCGCCGTGGAAGGAGAATTCGGCACCTATCGCTTCCAGCGGGAGAATAGCCGTCTCTCCCTTAACCTCACCATTCAGCTCTTCGACCGCGAGGTGGTGGAAGCCAAAATCGTGGTAATCGCCGCCGACGGCAGCACCGTTCTTTACCGCGGCAGTGATCTGACCGCTGCATTTGCCGCAGCGGCGGACGGCAGCACCATTCGGGTGAATGAGAAGGTCGTTCTTCTTGATAACGTCAAAGTCAGCGGCTCCATCACATTGATAGGCGGCGGCAATATCGACTGCGGCGACAGCACCATTTCTCTGTCTGCAGGAGCCAGCGTGACGGCGGACTATCCGCTGGGCATCGCCGCCTTTGTCTCCGGCGCTGCTTATTATACGGTTGAGGAAACCGCGGAGGGGACCGGCTACCGATATGCTCTTACAGCGCTGCTGCCCACCATCGACCCGATTCCCCAGATACAAATGGCGGAGCTGATTCGGGGCGGTAAGACGGATGCGGAGAAGAAGCTGCTTTATCTGGACGTATCGCCCGATGGCATTACCGAAGAGGATTTCAAGGAGCTGATCAGCTTCACGGCCCGAAATGCCGCCTCGATTACATACGGCTTTGAGGGCAGCGTAATGACCGACGGCCGGAAACTGGTGGTTACCGGCGAAACCGTGAAAATAACCGCTGAGAATCCGGCGGCGGCCGATGCCGTTCAGATGGCGTACACGATTATCATTATGGGAGATACCAACAGCAACGGCCGGAATGATTCCGGCGACGCGGTGCTGATGAGCAAGCATTACAGCTCCAAAAATGAGCAGCTGACAGGTTATGCCCTGCTGGCGGCGGATATGAACCAAAACGGTAAGGTGGATTCTGGCGACGCGGTCAAAAACGCTACCAAGTACCAATATCTGTGGAAAGAAGAGAAATACGAGTCCGCGTTGAAATCGGATGAAGGGTGAGGTATGGAGCGATGAAAATTTCTAAAAAGCTATTGGCAATGGTGATGGTCCTGCTGCTGGCGATGTGTACCCTTCCTGTTGTTTCGGCGGCGGGCAGCACCAATGTCGAACCGGGGAAGACGGTTTCCATCCAATTCGATTTCTCTAAGATTTACGGTGTCGACGGTGAATTCCAGTTCAGCAACCGCAGTCTTTTCAGCAGCGTGTCTTATGACACCAGCAAAAGCGGAATGGGCGGCAGCATCGACAACGACAAGTGCTTCCTGTACGGCGCCAGCGAGGTTACCGGGTACATAAGCGTGAACCTGACGGTGAAGCCGGGAGCCGCGGTGGGCGACAGCTGCACCATTACCTTTACCTATGAAACCAGTGATGAAAAGGGGAACATGTCGGAGTGGAAAACAGCCACCGCCACCGTCAAGGTGGTGAAGGCGGCGGAACCGACGACGCCTCCTACGAAACCTACGACGCCGCCCACCAAGCCTACCACCCCCGTGGATCCGACGAAACCCACGACACCGTCTACAAAACCTACCACACCCCCTACCAAACCCACTACCTCCCCGACGAAGCCCAACACAGGTTCGGTGGATTACACGGAGCTGCTGCGGCAGATTGAAATCGGCGAAGGACTGAAAAAAGAGGATTACACCAGCGCCAGCTGGGAGGTTTTCCAAAAGGCGCTGGAAAATGCCAAGAGCCTGACCAAGAGCCGGGATCAGGCCGCGGTGGATAACGCCGCGGAGGTTCTGGCCCAGGCGATCAGCGCCTTGGTGAAGATGGATTACTCCAAGCTGCAGGCTGCAATCGACAGCGCCAAAAAGCTGACGGAGGACGAAGAACTGTATCGGCTATGGAATGCGCTGCTGGAGGCGCTGGATAAAGGCGCGGGGCTGCTTGACAGCGGCGACCAGAGCGCGGTGGATGCTGCGGCGGCGGAGATCAACGAGCTGATCGCGGCGATTCAGGCCCGGCTGGAAGAGCTGCGGTCCAAGGAAGTGATCAAAGAGGTTCCGATGGAGCCGGACGGCCCCTTCTGCAACATCTTCAGCCATAGAGTATGGCCCATTCTCTTTACTATCAGCGCCATTCTGAACGCGCTGTTCATCGCTCTGGTGGTGGTGTATTTCATCCGCCGCCGGAAGAATCAAAAGGACGATACCCCTTTGGTGGATTATCAAATTGGAGATGACGAGCCTTAACCAGCAGCCGCGCACTCCAACAGCCGGAGAATTTTTCCGCGCTGTTGGGGTGCTGTGGGCTGGAATGCCGATGGGGAGGGAGCATCCGTGTGAGCGGACAGGAATGGAAGAGAAAAGACTATAAAACCTGGGATGAAGCCTTCAAAGGACTCAGTCCGGCTGTTCGCCAACAGTCGGTGCGGGTGGCGGCGTATACCCAGGTGCTGTTTGTACAGGCCTGCGCCGATTCTTTCGGAACACAGACGCCGGACGGCGCGGAGCGGATGAAGGGTCAATATGCCGATCTGGCATACAAATGCGGCCTGTACCACCAGCTGGGCAAGGCGCTGGTACCGCCGGAATATCAGCTGTGGCAGCGGGATTTTACCGATGAAGAGCAGGCCGTATATCGAAAATACACCACCGACGGCAGGCTGCTGGTGGCTTCTCTGCAGGAAAAAAGCGTCCGGGCCAAGGAAAAGCGGCGAGGCGAGGGGGTGGAGACGCCCACTAAAAACATCCCCTGGCTGATGCTGCGGGAAAGCTGCCAGCAGCATATGGAGCGCTGGGACGGCAGCGGTTATCCCCAGGGCCTTATGGGCGGCGCCATCAGTCCGGTGGCGCAGATCGTGGGGTTAGCCAAGGAGCTGGACCGGCTTGCCGCCGAAACCAAGTCCGAAACTCCCTTTGACGAGGCCTGCGGCACCCTGATATCCCAAGCGGGTACCGCCTGGGCGCCGGAGCTGATAGAGGTGCTGAAGGCCGCCAAGAGTAAGTGCCGGGGAGTATACAACAAATTCATCTACTATACCATGACCCTGCCCAAGACCGTCTCCCTGGTGGATAAGAGAAAGGGCAGGCCCATGGGGCTTTCTTTCCGGCCCATGGTGAGCGATGCCCAGGGTAGCGTAGCCGCTTATGAAGCGTCACCCTGGTTCGGCGGTATTGCCGGACGGCCGGGGGAGACAGAATCGGCGGCGGAGGTGGAAGCCCTGCTGCACCGTACCGGGCTGGCGGGGGAGGTATCCTTTTATTTCCTTTATGAAGCGGCGGACGCGGTTCTGCGTATGCAGAACTGCAAGCTGGAGTTGTCCTGCGTGCTGCGGATGCTGCCGGATTTTTACACTCAGGGCAGCCAGCTGCAACGGTTGAATCAGTTGTTCAAAGATCAGCCCATCGACCGTTCCCGGCTGCTGCTCACCATCCCGGCCCAGCTGGTGGCGGAGGGAAGTAAAACCCTGCGGGAAGGGATCGAGCGTTACCTGAAAAACGGAATCGTGCTGCTCCTGGACGACTACCGCCCTGAGCAGCTGCCGCCGGAGCAGGCGAAGGCTATGGGATTCACTTATCTGCGGCTGCCGCCGGAGCTGAACGGGAAACAGGAGACGGCGAACCTTATGCTGAACCTGCAGAAGCAGGGCTTCACCCTGATCGGCGGCGGTGCGGATAGCCACGAGATACTGGATTGGCTCTCCGCCTGCGGCGCGGCCTTTATGAGCGGGACACTCACCGGCGTGCCGGTGAGTGAGGACGAGTTGATCCGGGATTCCCTGGCGAGAGAGCGACAGCTATGAAAAAGCGGAAAGATAAAATCTCCGGCGGAGAAAGCCGGTGGCCCGGACCCTTTAAAAAGCGCCGGGGCGGCGTGGTATTAACCAAAGAAGAGGTTAAAGAAATCAAGGCCGGCCGGAAAAAGCTGCGCAGGGAGATGAAGGCGGCAGGCATCCGCAGCCGTAAGGAATTTGAACTGACTGCCTCCGGGGTGGGGCTCTATTTTGATAAAAACCGGCGCTTCGGCCTGCTGCTGTGGCTTTTTCACGGCCGGGCGCTGTGGGCGCTGCTGGGTGCACTATCCGCCCTGTTGCTGGTGACGTTTCTTTTTTCCACCGTGACCCAGATGAAGGGCCATTTCACTATCAACATGGGGGACGGCATGTTTCGGGAAGGCTTTTCCCTCAGCGAGACGGAGGATTTTGCCAATCCCACCGCCCAGCTTTACGCCGATCCCGTGCTGGATGTTCCCTGCATATCCATTGTGAGTATTCCAGAGGATGTGGACGAACACGATGGCCAGCACAACGGCAAGGACTATTTTGCTTACACCTTTTATCTGTGCAATGAAGGGGATCAGCCGGTGGACTATGCCTGGCGGCTGGCGATCAATTCCGAGAGTCGGCGGCTTTCCAGCGCCTGCTGGGTGATGCTGTTCGAGGATGGGGAGATGACCTTTTACGCGCAGTCCCGGAAGGACGGACAGCGGGAGGCTTTGCCGTCGACAGGAGACAACAGCCGCGGTTATCGGGGCGCTCCCATGAGGCAGTTCGCCCGCTACCCCGAAGAGCAGTATCAGGTGATCCGGGAAACCGAGGCTTTTACCTACTATCGTCTCCTCCCCATTCCTTTTCAGTCTGCTGATGTGGTGGTTTCCGGCCTGCGGAAGGATTCCGCGCCGATGGAGGTACACAAGTACACGGTGGTCATCTGGCTGGAGGGGGACGATCCCGACTGCACCGACGAGCTGATCGGCGGTCATCTGGGACTGGAGATGGATTTTCAGCTGGTGGAGGATCAGGAAGACGAATGGGGCGCGGTTTTTGTTCAGGGACAGCCCCGAAGAGATTGGTGGGCCTTGTTCCGGTGATACCCGGGGAAGAGAACAGAACTTGAAAGAGACAACTGGTGTGTGACTTTCCGCGGCGCTTACGCACTCCGATTCATGCGGCCGGAAAGACTACATAGCTCCGGCGGGAGCTTAAACCGCAAAAAAGAGAGAAAGGATGTTCTACACTATGGCAAAAGCAAAAACAAAGATGCCGCTGGCAGGTCACAAAAAGAAGCTGACGGCAGCGGTGGCCATGCTGCTGGTGTCGGCCATCATGGTGGTTTCCTCCACCTATGCGTGGTTTACCCTGTCCACGGCGCCGGAAGTCACCGGCATCACCACCACGGTAGGGGCCAACGGCAACCTGGAGATCGCGCTGTCTCCGGAAAACGGCGACGCCGCCAGCATCACCTCCAAAGTGGGGGATTCCATGGATGCAGCGGGTCAGGTCCTCAAAAGCGCCAACGTTTCCTGGGGCAACCTGGTGGATCTGAACGATCCCGCCTACGGCCTGGGGCAGATCAAGCTGATGCCCGGCCGGCTGAATATCACCGACGGCAAATTGAATGTCAACAGCCCGTTGCTGACCGCGGTCTATGGTTCCGACGGACGGGTCAGTGAACTGGCAGCCAACACGCTGACCGGTATTTACAATGCGGTGGACGGGGTTTTCCCCAGAAATGACGCCGCTTTCGGTGTCCGCGCGGTGGGCAGCGCTTCGGCTATGACTCCCCGCCAGCTGGCTTACCGCAATGCCAGAAGCAACGTGTCCTCTTATACCCGGACCGCCCAGTCCATGGCTTCCCAGTCCCTGGTGGCCAACGGCTCCGATTTGGCGGATATCATTGTCAAGCACGCGGCTGTTTCCGGAGAGGACACCCAGACGTACGACAAGAAGTATCTGGATACGATGAGCAGCATTATCACGGCGCTGGACGGATCGCTGGATAAGGTCAACGCGGCCATGGTATCCGCCCTGATCGGTTACGCGGCCAGCGCCGCGGGATCGGACGAGGCGTTTACCGCGGTGCAGGCGATGAGCCCGGAAGAGACGGAGATCACGGCGGTTATCGCCGCCTTGCAGGGCGCCGGTATGGAAACGGATTCCCTGCCTTTTGCCGCCGCGATTGCGAAGTACAAGACCACTCGTACAGCGGTGGAGAACGCCCAAACGGCTTTGGACGCGTTGAATGGCAAGGAAAGCCTTACCTGGACCGAGATCAAGGGGGTTCTGACCTATCTGGTGAATCCGGACAAACTCACGATCAACACCTACAAGACCACCGAGTTCCGGGATCATCTCGGCGATATCGTCAGCAGCGTGATGCAGACGGGGCTGACGGTTTCCATGCCCACCGACGGCGGCGTTTACGCCGACCTGGCGGATCTGTGCGGCGACTATCAGGCCACCGTTACCATCGCGGAAATCACTTATAGTCCGGACGGTAATCCAGGGATTACAGTGAACAACGTACCGGCTACCATGACCACCGCCACCAACCAGAATCCGCTCTATCTGCCGGCGGCGCTGACCGCGCTTACCACGGCGGGCGCTCCGGATGCGGGCGACAACGCGGACGCCAACATCACCGATTACTACGGCTACGCTCTGGACCTCTATTTCCGCACCAACGCCCCCAGCTCCAACCTGATGCTGCAGACCGAAGAAGCCCAGCGGGTGTACGCGGACAGCAACAACGAGGCCACCCAGGGCGGCGGCAGCACCATGACCTTCGCTACCTCAGAAGGCTTCGGCGTGGACGCGGTGAAAGCGTTGATGGCGAACATCGCCGTGGTATTCACCGACCGGGAAGGCAACGTATATGCCTACGCCAAGCTGGACATGGCCGAGGCTGAGGAGACCAAGATCGAAGGCAGCACCTTTGTCAACGTCACCGCGCCCATTTATCTGTATGAGGCGACGGCCGAGAACGATGCGGTAAACGGCGGCAGCACGCTGACATGGGGCGAGAAAAAGGCGGAGCAGTCGATCACCGCTTTGGTGCAGAACGAAGCCACCGCTGTGACGGCCTGGGTTTATCTGGACGGCGACAAGGTGGATAACTCCATGGTCGCCAACGCGGAGCAGTCCATGACCGGCACCATGAATCTCCAGTTCTCCAGTGACGCCGATCTGGTGCCCATGGTGAACACCCCCCTGAAGGAAGGCAACAACTAAAGCGGAATCCCTTCTGCTTGAACAAGAAAGATCCTTCGGCAAAGGCTTTCACTCCGGTCCCCTTCGGTCCGGAGTGAGGCCTGACGCCGCGGACAGATGGAGAAGCCGAGTGGGAGTGCGCGGCTGTCTCTGCCCGCGGCGTCAGGCCTTCTTCCAGGAGGAGAGCGTCTGTCATCATCCGTTTTCAAAGCAGAGAAAGGGGCGAATCTTCAGCTTGCAGAAAAAAGGGCGGATCAAAAAACGCCATATTGCAGGAAGCTTTTACCTGCTCCTGATTCTGCTGATCCTGCTTACCACCGCTACCTATACCTGGTTTTCCCTGAGCAAGACCCCACGGGTCAGCGATCTATATCTCACGGTCAACGCCGGGGCCGGCCTGGAACTGGCGCTGGATCTTCAAAGCGAGGATTGGGGCCAGCAGATCAATTTTGCGGATACGCTGGCCGACGTCACTCCGCTCAAGCCGGTGACCTGGTCCCAGCGCGATCAGCGCTTTTACGCGGCGGTCTTCGGCGCGGACGGCCGGATTGCCGGCATCCAGCAGCCCCTCAGCGATGAGCACAACGCCAACCGCAGCGACGGCAGCGGCTACTATGTGAAAGGCACCTTTTACGCCCGCACGGGGGAGCCGGTCACCGTTTCCCTGTCTCCGGCGGTGGAAATCGACCAGGGGACGCAGGGGGCGGGAACCTATCTCATCGGCACGCCGGTATGGAATGAGCAGACCATTCTTCATGATAACGGCGGCGGGGGAGCGGAATACGCCGTGCGCATCGGCCTGCGGCTGACCAAATGGGGAGCGGACGGCGTCCGGCTGGAGGAGGATCCAATCTTCTATATTTACGAGCCCAATGCCGACCGGCACATCGACGGCAGCACCGGTTACCGGGACACCCCCAGCATCGACGGCACGGACGGCTTAGTGCCGCAGGAGCGGCTGATCCGCCAAAGCGTTTCCACCTGGAGCGAGGCGGATCCGGTACAGAAAAACGTGGTTATCCGAGAGCTGGGAGAGTTTACCACTCCGACGCAGCTGTTTGAATTGACGGCGCAGGAACGGATGCAAATCGACCTCTATGTCTGGCTGGAGGGCCAAGACGCGGACTGCATCAACCGCATCGGCCAGGCGGCGCAGATTATGGCGAACATCCAGTTTTCCGCCGAGGGTAAAAATTCCTCCGGTCTGTATCCCATTGCATAAAGGGCGGCTGCCCGTATATCATGCCAGATTTGCCGAAAGGAGAAGAAAATGAAAAGGAAGAAGGGGAGTCCGGAAGCCGAGGAAAAGATAGTGTCCGAGGTGCAGGAGGAGATAAAGGAAAGCACCGCCCACAAGATTGTGCGGATTGTGATCAACGTGGTGCTGGTACTGGCTATTGTTTTGGCGGCGTTCAGCACGTATATTTCCTTCGTTTCCACATCCGGCAACGGGGTTTTCAGCGTGTTCGGCGTGCGGATCTTTTCAGTGCAGACGGGATCCATGTCTCCCACCCTGAACGCTGGAGATCTGATCATCGATTCCGCTGTGAAGGATACCAGCGCCCTGAAGGTAGGGGATATCATCACCTACTGGACGGTGATTAACGGCGAGCGGGTGCTGAACACCCACCGGATCACCGCCATTTACGACGGCGGTGGACACCGCATTTTCGCCACCAAGGGTGACAACAACACCATCGAGGATTCACTGACGGTGCACGAGTCGGAGGTGGTAGGCAAGTATTCCACGAAGATCGGCGGCTTGGGCAAGGTTTTGGATTATCTCCAGACCAGCACGGGTTTTCTGATTGTGGTGGTTGTGCCTGTATTCGTGTTTTTCCTGTATCACCTGGTACAGTTTTTCCGGGTGCTGTTTGAGTATCAGAATGTGAAAAACCGCCTGAAGTACGAGCAGGAGCGGGGGCGTACAGAAGATCTGCTGGAACAACAGCAGAAGCAGATAGCCCAGGCCAAGGAGCAGGAGCGGGCCGCCCTGGAGGCGGAGCTGCGGGAGAAGCTGCGCCGGGAGCTGCTGGAGAGCATGACCGGACAGGCGCCGCCTCCGGAGATAAAAGAAGCGGCGGAGCCGGCGGCCGAGAAAAGCGGGCAGGAGACCCAGCCGGCAAAAGAGGAATGCGTCAAGCGGTAAGTTTTCCCGCAGACAATGGATGGGGAGTAGAGCATGGATCACTTTTTACGCTACTTTTATCAGGATATTGGACGTGTGTTTCAGGCATTTGTGGATGTGCTGAGCGCACTGTTCAATTTTCTCAACTATCTGCTGAATTTCCCCATGCGCATGGAGATTATCCGCGCTTATGACAGCGAGTTTTCCACCCTGGAATGGATCCTGATGCTGGTGGTGAATCTGCTGCTGCTGGCGCTGACCGTGCTGTTGGCTGTACTGCTGGTGAAGCTGTTCCGCCGCATCTTCCGGTTCCGGGTGCCGGTGAAAAAATACGATGAGATGGTGAAGCAGGTCCGCAACCTGCAGCGGGATTTGCTCCGGGCCAACTACGAAAAGGACAAGCTGCTGGCGCTGAAGGTAGCGGAGCTGGGGCTGGATCCCTCCCAGACGGACGCCGCGCTGTTGGAGGAAGATGCGGATACGGCGGAGGCGGACACAGATTATTCCAGCCGCCGCAACACCTTGAATTCCCCCTGCGTGGATCCGGCCGACAGCCGGTTTTACCGCCTGACAGAGGTGGACAACTATTACAAAACCGCTTACACGGCTCCTGTGTACGACAATGCCGTTACTTTGGAGGAGCTATGCCGGCAGTTCCGGCTGTTTGCCGCTTCCCAAATGAAGCTGTACTACGATCTGAAGATGATCCGGCATTTTATCGCCTCCCTGGGCGCCGCGCGGATTGTGATTCTGCAGGGTATCTCAGGCACGGGCAAAACCTCGCTGCCCTACGCTTTCGGCAAATTTGTGCAGAAGGATACGACGGTGGTTTCGGTTCAGCCCGCCTGGAGAGAACGGACCGAATTGTACGGGTATTTCAATGAGTTTACCAAAAAGTATACCGAAACCGATTTTCTCAGGGCCATTTATGAGAGCAACTACTTCCGGGATCCCCACATGGTGATTCTGGACGAAATGAATATCGCCCGGGTGGAATATTATTTCGCGGAGATGCTGTCCATTCTGGAGATGCCCCGGCAGGAGGAATGGAAGATCGATATCGTCACTGCCATGTGGGACAACGATCCCTGCCTGATTCAGAACGGGAAGGTGCAGATCAGCGACAACGTGTGGTTCGTCGGCACCATCAACAACGACGACTCCACCTTCGCCGTGGCGGACAAGGTGTACGACCGGGCCATCCCCATCGATCTGGACAGCCGTGCCGAGGCTTTTGAATGCGAACCGGCCCCGCCGATTTATCTGTCCACCGATCATCTGAACGATCTGTTCCGGGAGGCCAAGGAGCGCTTCCCTGTATCGGAGAAAACCCTGGAGAAGCTGGAAGCGATGAACAGCTATCTCATCAAGAATTTTCGTCTGGCCTTTGGCAATCGGATTATGAAGCAGATCGGCGATTATGTCCCCTGCTTCATCGCCTGCGGCGGAACGGAAATGGAAGCGGTGGATTTCATCGTGGCGAAAAAGGTGCTGCGTAAGTTCGAGTCCCTCAGCCTGGCCTTCATGAAGGATGAGCTGACCCGCTTCAACACCTATCTCGATAAAACCTTCGGCAAGAACACCATGGCGGTGTGCAAAGAATACGTGGAATATCTCAAGAGAAGCAATTAACGCCTGCAGGCGGGAAGGAGAAAGGGTATGGCAGCGACTGCGAACACAGCGGCGAAGGCCGGCGGCAACAAGAAGGATTCCCGGACGCTGATCGATCCGATTTATCAAAAATATACCAAAAGTGTGATCCGTTCGCTGGCCAGCACCGAGTTTTACGAATTTTTCATGGACGCCATCGCCAAGGCGGACAATGAATTTCAGTTCTCCAACCGCAAACTGCAGAAGACGGTGGACGTCACCTGGATCGACGCCATAGAGGAAGCGCTGGACGGGATGCAGAACATCATCGCCAACCCCAGAAACGTGATCCGGGAGGAGGAGCTGATCGTCAATGTGGCCCACGCCAAAAAGGCGGGCTCCGATGTGGTGCGGCATCTGGCGCAGCATGGATCGCTGGTGGAAACCTTCGATGAGGACAGCGGCGAGATCCGGCCGGGCAAGCTGATGCAGAAGCTACGGGAGGATTCCACCGACCTGTACGAAAACCGGCTGGTATTCACCGTGCTGGAAAGTGCTTTTCATTTTGTCAAGATCCGGCACGACGCGCTGCTGGAGGCCATGAGCGACGAATTCGGCGCCAAGCTGAAGATGCGCTCCGACATGCAGAGCGCCACTGAAATGGTGCATTTGGATATGTTTCTGCATATCAAGGAAACGGACAGCGCGCTGCAGACGGACGAAAAAAATCAGGAGGTGTTCGCCCGCATCTCCCGGCTGTACCGGCTGCTGTCCATGTTTATGAACACCCCTTTTGCTCAGCAGATGTCCAAGCTGAATCGGGTGAAGGGAACGCTGGTGAAAACCAATGTGCTGAAAAGAAACGCCGATTATAAGGCCATTGTTAAGCTGTGGGATTTTCTGCATCAGTATGAGGATGTGGGCTATACCATCCGGGTGGTGGAGCAGAACCCTGTGATCGATGAAAACTTTCAACGGGATATCTATCACAACATCCTATTCAGCTATATCATTCTCAAAGGGTATCTGGAGGATGAAAAGGACCGGATGATCCCCGTTTTCGGAAAAGAGAAGCGGAGGGTACTCAAGCCCCGGTTCATCCGCCAGATTAGCGAAGCGATCACGGAAGATTATGCCCTGCCTGATGTGTATGCCCGCAAGGTGCGGTGCGAGGAACTGACGAAAGCCCAGTTGATGAAGGAGGAGGCGGAGGAGCGCCGCCGTCTGGTGGAGGAGCAGGCCCAACGGAAAAAGGAGGAGGCGGAACGTCTCCGGCAGGAAAAAGAAGCGGAGCAGGAGCGGCTGCGGCAGGAACGGGAGGCGGAGCGGGAGCGCATCCGACTGGAAAAAGAAGCGGAAAAGGCCCGGCTGCGGCAAGAGAAGATGGAACGGGAGGCGGAAGACCGCCGTCGAGGCGGATTGTTCCGGCAGGAAATGGAAAGGTTCCAGGAACATCTGGCGGAGCGTCTGGAGGCTCGGGAAAAGCTGCGGGAAAGAGAAGAAGCCCGCCGACAGCGGGACGCCGATGCTGCCAGACTGCTGGAGGAAGCGGAAGAACGCAGCCGGGAGGAAGCGCTCCGGCTGAAGCAGCGTCGGGATGAGGAGCAGGCCCGCCTGCAGTGGGAAAAACAGCAGGCGGCTCAACGGGCAAGGAGAGAGCGGGAACAGCTGCGGCAGGCGCAGGTGGCAGAGCAAAAACGTTTGCAGGAAGAGCAGCAGGCGAAGGATCAGGAACAGGCGGCGGTCTATCAGGCGGAGTGGAAATGGTTTCAGGACACTCTGTCCGGCCGCCTTCAAATGCGGGCGGAACAGCAAGCCCGGGAGAAAGCGGCGCTTGAGCAGCTGGCCCAGGAACGGCGGATCCGTCAGGCACAAAGACGCGCCGAGAACCAACGGATCAACAAATGAGGGGTATCTGCCACATGAACAAACCCTGTTTTAAATTGATAGCTGTGGCGCTACTGTTGGCAGCGGCCGTATCGCTGGCGGTTATGTCCTCCTACGCCTGGCTCACCTTATCCGGTAATCCGGTGGTGGATGGGATTCAGGTCAGCATTGGGGGCAGCGGCTCCATTCTGGTGGCCCCCGATCTGACCCGGGAGACGGAAGACGGGAGAGTGCATTATCCCGGCGTGTTTTCCGGCACGCTGCAGACGGCGCAGCAGGAGGAATACCGCTATCTCCGCGAAATGGACGGACTTCTTCCGGTATCCACCGCCGACGGCGTGCACTGGTTCCTGCCCGCTTATTATGAAGCGGCGGATCCGGAGGTGCTGGCCGGTCGGGCGCTGTGCGGGGAACTTAAGCCAATCTGGGCGTTTGAACTGGATGACACTCTGCGCTGCGCTAATCCAGCCCCTTCTTTTCAGGAGGAACGGACAGGGAGCTATGCGTATCTGGATTTTTGGGTGGTATCCCCGGTAGAGGGCACCCGGATCCGGATATCCGCCGGTTCCGGCGACGGCGGCAGCTTTGTAATAGGACGGATGCCGGCCGGCCAGGAGGATGCGGACGGCGATGGAAAGGACGACCGATACACGCTGGAAGCCGTCAACGCATCGGCTATGGCTTCCGCTCGGGTGGGCTTCCTGGTCAACCCAGAACGGGCGGACGACCGGACGATGACTTCCTATATGGCCAGTGCGGGTTATTCCGACCGCTACAACTCCCTGCTGGGCCGCTATGCGGAGCCTGGGGAAAGGCAGGCGGATGTGCAACTGGGCCGGTTCACTATATATGAGCCCAACGGTGATCTTCATCCGGCGGAAGCCGGGTATGTTCACACCGCCGCCGGCCTTTCCGTCCAGGGATATGATACAGGAGGCTATGTGCGCACCCGGCCCATCGGCTATCAAAACGGGGAAGCGGCGCTGACGGATGTGGATGCACTTCTCACCGTACAGAAAACCAGTCGTTGGGCTGTGACGGCGGCGGGGGAAAGCCTACTGGAGCTGGCGTTTCAAGCGGCGGTAGTCCGCATTCCCTTCGGCAGCAAAACCTTGCCGGAGGTGGAGAGGGCTTTCTATACCGATTATCTGCAGGGCCAATATGCGGGGTACATGGATACAGGGGCTTTTTTCAAAAGCACCGCTGCCCTTTACCAGGCGCTTTCCCCGGAAGGATCCGTGAGCGCCGACAGCTTGGCCGCGCTGCCGGAGGCAGGAGCGACGGAGGATGTGGTGATCGCCACTCTGCAGAAAAACGTACCTCAGCGGATCCGGGTTTTCTTCTGGCTGGAGGGGCAGGACGCAGACTGTATCAAGAATGCCGCTTCCTCTGGTTTGGCGGTCAACATCCAATTGGCGGGGAGTAACGGACGGCTTTATGGATAAGCGGGAAGAGAAAAAGAGACGCAGGATAGGGACGATTCTGGTTTCCGTGCTGCTGGGGATAACGGCGGTGCTGTGCATGCTGGTGATCGCCCAGGTGCTGAGTAAAGGATATGTTTCATTGGCCGGGCACAGCCTGTTTCGGGTGGTGACTGGCAGCATGGAGCCGGAAATTCCGGTGGGGGCGCTACTCATCACCGCTGAAACGGACGTGGAAGAGATTGCGCAGGAGGATATCATCTGCTTCCGCTCAGCGGAACCGGGTATGCTGGGCAGGGTCATCACCCATCGGGTGACGGCGGTGGTGACCGGGAGTGACGGACGAGTACTGCTGGAAACCAAGGGTGATGCCAATTTGACGAAGGATGCCGGTTATGTAACTGAGAGCAATCTCATCGGCAGGGTGATCTGGCACTCGAAAGAAGGAAATCTATTGGCCGGTATGGTGACGCTGATGAGCAATAAAATCGGGTTTCTGGCCTGCATCGTTTTTCCGGTTCTGCTGATCGCCGGCATCACCCTGCGGGACTGCGTCAAAAACATCCGGCAGGAACTGCGTGACGCGCGGCAGGAGCTAGAGGGAACGGACGCCGGTCGGGAGGCAGAAAAAGAAGAGTCGGACGGAAAATCCCCGCTGAACCCCGAGGAATATCAGGAGCTGTGCGACCGTCTCCGGGCGGAGCTGATGGAGGAGCTGAAACAAGGTGAGCAGGGTGAAATGGGTGAGATGGGAGAGAAAAAAGAATAATTACCCTGCAGACGGCGGAGCGGCCACTCCTTTGCAGGATCTCCGCAAAAGTCTGTACAAGCAGGCGGCGCTGCTTCTGCTGACTGTGATTCTGACCGGATTATTGATTTTTGCCGTCACCACGGCCTGGTACAGCAATGTCCTGCAGACAACAGGCCTGGTATTTGAGGCGGCGGCCTGGGGATTGGACGGAGAGGTGAAGGTGTCCGGCGGGCCGATTCAGGCGGCCCCGGGGGACAGCGGCATCATTGAATTGGAAATCACCAATAAAAGTGAGGATATTGTCTGGGCCGGGGTGAGCGTTTCCAAAAAAGAAATGGACGAGGAAATGCAGAAACGGCTGTATTTCTATGTAGATACCGCCTCCGACTCCAATGGAGAGAGGATGGAACGGGTTTATTTGACCGGTACTAGAGGCTATACATACAGCATATTGGGCGGCGGATCCCTTTTGCTAACCCAGACGAATCACAACGATGCCCAACTGAAATGGGAATGGGTTTACGATGTGGTGGGTTATTACCTCCTGGGCACCGTATCCAATGGAACCGCGGCAGTGGAAGAATATCTGCGCCCGGTGGTATACGATTATGATGCCGCCACCTTTGACGAGAAGGGCAGCCTGCTGACGGTGGATGGCAGTACCACGGTGCCGGTCTTCCTGGCGCAGCTTTCGCAAGAGGACGGGTATGCGGCGGCCATCCGGACGGACAGTGCGTCCGGCGGGTATTATCCGGTGGAAGTGGATGATACCGGTCACGGCGTATGGGTATATCTTTGCAGCCGCGGAGAGATTGAATACGCCAGCCTTTATGACACAAACCTGGGCGAAGCCGCCGCAGCAGGGGAGCCGCTCCAACAATTTAAAGCTACACTGCATGTCACCGGGCAGCAGCGTCAGCTGAACACGGTAGCGGCGGAGAGCGCTGAAGAGCTGATGCAGGCTCTGGCCGACAACAGCTGCGGGCAGATACGGTTGACCCGGGATCTGGCCGTGAGCGGGAGTATCGCTGTGACCGGAGGACGGGAGGTGTTGCTGGATCTGAATCAGCACACCCTGCAGTCCGCCGCCGATGCGGTGTTTTCAGTGGAGGAGGGAGGTTCCCTTACCCTGATGAACGGCACCCTGTCCGGGACAACGGGTCAGGGTTTCGGCGTGCAGACGGTGGGCGGAGAGGTGAGCCTGAGCCGGATGACGGTCACCGGCGTCAGCTACGCGGTAGTGGTGCAGGATCAGATGGGGAAGGGCCGGGATTCCAAGGTACGGGTATCCCGATGCCGCCTGGAAGCGGAGCAATCAGCTGTCCTGGTGCGGGGAAACGGTGCGGCTTCCCAGCAGCTGACCCAACTGATCGTGGAGGACAGCACCGTTATCAGCAAAAGCTATGTGGGTATCATCGGGGACGGCGCGGTCACTGGAACCGGCACCTGGGGAACGGATATCCAGCTGCTCAACAGCCGGGTGGAAGGATATTGGGCAGGCATTTACCAGCCCCAAAAAGACAGCCGGATGGTGATTCAGAACTGTGAAATTACCGGGTACACCGGCATTGCTGTCAAGGGCGGTACGGTGCGCATCGAGAACAGCGCTGTGACCGGCACCGGTAAGGGTGCCGAACCCGGCTTCAGCGCCGGCGGCTGGACGGATACCGGCGATGGCGTGTATGTGGAAACCAATTACGGCTGGCCAATCGCAGTGGAGATAACCGGTTCCAGCACCGTGCAGGCCGCCGATGGCGGGCAGGCGGTGCGTCAGTATCAGTCCGACGCGGGCCATGCGGTGATTGCCGTCACCGGCGGCGTATACAGCGACGATGTAGCCGCCTTCCTGCCCCAAGCCGGCGGCTATCGCTGCCAGCGGCAGGTCGACGGGACGTATGCGGTATCGACCGCCGAATAAAGGAGCCCAAACGATGGGAGGGAGAGAAGGAATGGGTCAAAATCGAGGCCGCATATGGCGGCGATGCGGTTTTTGCGCTGCCCTTCTCTGCCTGCTGACAGCGGTACTATGGGGAGCGGGCGCCGCTTGGGGGCGATACCGCACCGAGCAGACAGCAGGAATTCTGTTTCAGTCCCGGGAGCCGGAGTCCTTACGGCTGTGGGGAGAAACCCAGGCTGCCGACGGTGCGGCAGGCAGCTGGAGAGAACTGCCTAAAACCTGGCTGGCCGCTGGTGACGGAGTGGAACTGGCGTTTTGTGTGAGCAACGGCACCAGCGGGAAGGATTACGCCGAGGAAAACCTGAGTGTGCGTATTCAGTTGACGGGCACGCTGGGAATTACCGATCCCGGCCGGTTTCAAGTGACGCTGATCACCGACGGCACTGGCGGTCATCCGGTGGTTTACACTGCCTTGTTTGCTGCGATTCCGGAGGATTCAGCCCTTTATCAATCCGTCGGCCCGGGATGGATCTATCGGTTTTGCGACGACAGAGGCAAAGAGATTCGCTGGGAGCTTCCAGGCGGACGGCTGTCGCTGCTGAATGCCCGGCTTCACATCGTCGGGGAGGCGGACCCTAGTCTGCTGGAGCTGCGGGTAGTCGCGGACGGCGGCTGAAGCCGCCGGGACTAGAGGATTTCAAGGAAAGGAGGCTGCTGTATGACGCAGCGATGGCGCAACAGGAGATACAAACCGCTGCTGCTGACAGCGGTGGCAGCCCTTTTGACAGGGGCTTTCCTGTCGGCCGCCCCGGCCCAGGCGCGATACATCCGAGAAGTGAGCTGGCAGGGAGTGTATGCGACTGCCGCGCCGCAGGCGGTCAGCAATTGTCTGGCAGCCGGAGGACAATCGGTTCTGCTGGAGGATTGGCGGCCGGACAGCCCGGAACAGAAGATTCTTCCGATTGAAATTACTGCCGATGGGATTTTGTCTGGACCCATCACCTGTGAAAGCAGCCAGCCCCGTTATCTGGAAGCGCGGCTCAGCCAGCAGAGTTTGGAAATGACCGCCGGAGAGTCCCAAACGGTGGAGCTGATTCTCCTTCCCACTGATGCAGCACGACAGCTGACACAGCCGACGACGGCGACCGTTCGTGTGGCGTGGCGTACAAACGTCGGAGGCATGGAGATGTCCGCTGATTTTTTCGTCAATTTGCTGCCGCTGGATTGGAAAGAGGAGGAACAAGAGGTCACAATGGCGACGGAAACTCTCATTGTGGAACACACCGGTCAGGCAGCCCCGCGGACTCCACTTGGTCTCCTTCTATCCCCACCCTCCGGCAGGGAGACGATCACCCTGCAGTGGAATGACGGCGGGTTCCCGGCTTTCACCCGATATTCTATAGACGGCGGGAAAAGCTGCATGGTTTTAGCAGAGGGAGGAGAGATTCGGTTGCCTTGCGCCGATATCGGTAGCCTGACGGTGCTGCTGGATTTTTCATGGACCGTTGTTTCTTGGGAAAAAGGATCCGCGAAACTGCGGGCGATAGCCTGGAGCGGTGGACAGGCGGTAGGAGGACAGGTGGTTTCCATCGCCCTGCAGCCCGACCAATCTCCGCTGGAGATAGCGCCGGACAATGATCCGCCGGTCCTCACCGGTCAAGGAGAGTTGCATCTGAGGGTGACGGGAGAACCGGATTCCCTGCAGCTGACGCTGGAGCGGCTGACGGAGGAAGGGTACCGGTCCGTCTCATCGGCGGAAGCGGGATTAACCCTTACATACAGCCGGGAGCCCACAGGGCGCCTCTGCATAGCCAACACCAGCGGCAGCGCTCCGGCGGGGAGTTACCGGCTGACCGCCGCCCGGATGTTCGCGGGGATTCCCCTGGCGGAGGATACCGTGGTTTTCTTTATCCATTATCATTGAAAGTCTGCGAAAAGCTGCCGGAAAGCGGTTTGACCGATCAGGAGTCAGCAGCCAATTACAGGAGGCGTTTACATATGACGGAAACAGCCAAAAGGATCCAGATTTATCAGGCGAAACTGCCGAAAATGCGAAACAAGGTGATAGCGGTCATCAGTATGTTCGCCCTGTCGGCGGTGATGATGACGTCCGCCACCTTCGCATGGGTTACCCTGTCTCAAAGCCCGGAGGTGAAAGGAATCTCCACCACAGTCGCTGCCAACGGTAGCCTGGAGATCGCCTTGTCCGACATAGACGGGCTGGAACCGGAGATTTCGGCGGTGGGAGACAGCGGGAAGGATATGCTGGAACGCAACGTTACCTGGGGCAACCTGGTAAATTTGTCTCATGAGGATTACGGCCTGCAGAATCTGATTCTCCGGCCGGCCTCCCTCAACCGCAGCGGGCTGCTTACCAATCCTCTGTACCGCGCCAGCTATGGAGAGGACGGCAGGATCACCGTGCTGGACAACAAATTTTCCTATTCCAGCTATGATCCTGCAAGCGGTCGTTTCCGCGTATGGCCGGAAACCCAATACGGCGTGCGGGCTATTTCCTCCGTCACCTATGAGGATATCAGCGGCGATACTACCTTCTGGGAGATGGGGATGGCGGCGGAGAGTACCATGGAGGAGGCTCGCGGGCAGTATACCGCCCTGACTTCCAATCAGTCCTACATGTCGTCTATCAGCGGATTGATGGGGGTATTTTTAACCGCCAAGCTGAACAGCGGGCAGGATCCGGTTTGTTCTGAATATATTGAAGCGCTGTACCACATGCTCAGCGATTTTTCCGATTGTATGGAAACCGCCGGCGAAGCCCTGGCTCAGATGGCGGATATGCAGCAGATGATCAAGTTCGGTGCGGGCAATTACACCCCTTACACGGTGGACAGCCTGTGCAGCGCCGGCGCCGCGGCACTGACGGCCAACGGTGTTTCTCTGGAAAGCTTGGCGCAGTATAAAACCGACCGCGCCGCGCTGAAGCGGCATCTGGAATCGCTGTATAATTATTATGTGGCAGTGCGGGACAACAACGCCGAGGTGCGGTGGTCCAACATTCAAAGCATCGTCAATTTTGTGGTGGATATCAACAGCTGCACCATTGACGGCATCAAGGTCTCGGAAGTTTCCGGCCATCTCTCCGAACTGATGGGAGGAGGAACCCATCAGGCGGTGATCACCAGGGGGGCGCTGTGGAACATGGAGAAGCGCCTGGATGTACATATGAACGTCAAAGGACTGTCGGTAAAGGTCACTTATATTTTTTCCACTACCGTTACCGCCGATGTGCAAACCGACGCGGCGGCTCCCTTTACCATGAAAACGGATTATGACAAAATCCGGGAGTATGACGACGGCTTTGTGGGCGGCGATGCTGTGGCAGAGGATACCTATGGTATGGCCATTGACCTGTGGGTGCGCACCAATTCCCCGGACAGCTTTCTGACCCTGGAGGGCGACGCGGTTATCGAGCAGCGTCCCCTTCTGGATATGATGGGCAACCCGCTTAAAGATGAAGACGGCAACCCGCTGTATGAAGATGTGGTGGTGGGCTATCAAGGGAGCAATCGGGTGTGGGAGGATGAATATCTATCCGAAAACAGCGTCACCCAGGGCAGCGGCAGCTGCTATGTGTTCTATGTGGAACCGGAAAATCAGGCCCAGAGTCTGGAACTGCTGAAAGGAATGCGGGTGGCCTTTGTGGACAGCGAAGGAAATCTGCTGGCCACCGCGAGCATGGATACTGCCCATCATTTTGCGGAAAACGGCCGGATCACCGTGCCTCTGAAGCTCAGCAGCGGCACATCGGTGACTGGCGAAAGCGGGGAGACAATTTATACCATCGCCAAGCTGCAGCAGAACAAGGCGCAGCGCATTACCGCCATTGTATATATGGACGGCACCGTGCTTACCAATGAACAGGCCATGGCGGCAGCGGACCTTCAGGGACAGCTGAATATTCAGTTCGGCAGCTCCGCCCAGCTGGAGGCCGTCCGGGATGAAGCGCTTTCCGGCGCGGAGCTGAAAGTCTCCGCCTCAGCTGATAAAACCAGCTTTGATTTTGAAACCGATACGGATCTGACCTCGAAGATCACCCTGCTGGTGGAGGGAGCGGAACCCTCTGCAGTTACCGGCAGCTTCTTAAGGGCGGTTAACGACACGCAGGGCACCCGGCAGCCCTCCATCACCTTTGCGGACGAGGGCAGCGGCCGATGGACGGCGCAGATGCGCTTTCCAGTTCCGGGTACCTATATTCTGCGCAGTGTCGAGCTGGACGGAGTGGAATATGCTTTGTCGGAACCGGTTACGGTAAAGGTGGATGGATTTGGGGTTTCGCGCCTGACCTGCGATATCTGTGACAGCAGCGGCCAGGCTGCCGTGATGACGGCAGGGGTTTCCACCAAGGCTCCCCTGACGCTGGAATTCGGCAGTACCAAGAATCTTCCCGCCAAGGTGGAAGGCGTTTTCGTCAACGAATACAACCAGCAGATTTTTGTTCCCTTCACCCAGGGAACCGCTGCATGGTCCGGTACGGCTAACTTTACCACCAGCGGCACCTACGTGCTTGGACAACTGCGCATCGACGGGCTGTTTTACGATATTCCTGAAAACTTGCAGAAAACCATCACCGTTTATCTGGGCATGACCACACGGATATGGATTTCTCCGGAAACCGATTTTGATTTTGAAGAAGGAGAAACAAAAACCCTGACGGCGACCGCTGTGATTATGGACAACAAGGGCAACGAACTGCCCGCTCTGGAAAACGTCCGGCTCAATTATGCACATAAGAGTTCCAGCCTTCTCTCCCTGTTCAGCGAGATGACGTGGGATGAGACCTCCCGGAGATACACCGGGGCTTTCCTGGTGAGCCGGCCGGGTATCTATAACTTCTCTACTTTAACCATTGGCGAGAATATCATCAGCTCGGCCACAGCTGCTCCAGCAATCACCGCCATTCCGCCCACGCCGGTGGCGTATCATGACAATTTAACTGAAAGCTATCAGTTCGCCCCTGACCGGGATGCGGCTCTCAAGATTCGTATCGCTCACTCTGAGGCGGCCAGCGGGGTGCAGGCTGTTGTGATGCGAGATGGCGTCGCCTACACGGTGGATGGCGTATCAGGCGTCACGATTACCGAAAACGGGGTCAGTGTAACCGAGTGGACTTTTGCCCTGCCGGTGGTAAGCGACAGCCAGGAGGGAACCTGGACGATGAAGCAGCTGATGATTACCGGCGTGTATTATAACGGCGCCTTTCACGAGGCGGACAATCCTGCCGTGCTGGAGGTGGAAAGCCGGGGAATCACCGCCCGGGTGGTGAATGAGCTACGGGTGACGGTTACCGGGGCGGAGAGTCAGAATTTCCAGGGCTACTTTATGGATCCCCATCCAGTGAGCGGCCTGCAGGTGAACATCACCGACTATTCCGGCCAGCCGGTTCCCGGCGTTACCGATGTGAAGCTGGCTTATCTGCTGAACATTTCCAGTGCAGGAGATTACGGGTATATCTGCGATGCGCTGGGCACCAATCCTGAGGAGGAAAACCCCGCGGCAGTCTGTCTGCCCCTTTCGGGAAGCACAACCGTGTATGAGGCGGATGGGGCGTTGAATTTCCTGTATGCAGGCTCGTACGGCTGTCAGGTGACCGTATCGGTTGGCGGCAGACAGTTTGTATCGGAAACGGATTTTGAACTGACTCACCCGGCTTTTACCGTCAGCTGGCATAAGCCGACGGTGAAGTTCACCGAGACCAATCCCGTCGCCGGCACCTCTTTCGATGGCGATACCAATAACGATAAGAGCAATGTGGAGCAAGTGGTGAATGTCTGCACCGATTATGAGATCACGGTGTGGTACAAGGCGGGCACTACCTGCGGATCGGTTAGCAGCTACACGCCCTCCAAGGCCACAACCCAGCTTTCCGGCGCAGGAAGCCACTTTGCCAGAGCGGAGCTGGTGATTCCCAGCAAATCTCATCCCAATCAGGGGTACGATACGATTTATCAGTACACCCCCAGCGCATTGAATAATACGCAGGATATCGGCGGAAAGTCTGGAGCGTCCCGAAGGGCCATGGGTGTCGGAGCAACGGCCAAGCAGATTGTGCTGTACTACAACGACATTGCCTTTACCATGGACTTGGAAAATCCGCTGGTGGTAAATAATCAATGCTGATGGATGCTATTCGCTATGTCTTAGGCAGACAGGAGGCCGATATGACCGATCCATCTTACCAAGCTTACACGCATTCTTTGCAACGGATTCTAGCGGTAATCGCCGCTTTGTTTCTGGTATGGACGATATGTCCTGCAGCTCTGGCGGAGGAAAGCAACGAAAACTGCGGCAGCGGCCTGACCTGGTCGCTGTCGGCGGGCGTTCTTTCCATTGAAGGCAGCGGGACAATGACCGATTACAACGAAGTCAATCTGCCTCCCTGGCATGATAGTCGGGAGCAGATCACCACGCTTTCCATCGGGGAGGGGGTCGCCTCCATCGGAAGTCTGGCTTTTTACGGCTGTAGCAGCCTCACGGCGGTGACGCTGCCAGACACGGTGACCGCCGTGGGAGACTGGGCTTTTGCCGGTTGCACCGGTTTAGTCATGCTGACGCTGGGCAGAGGTCTGCGCTCCATCGGAGAGAGTGCTTTTGAGCGCTGTGAATCCCTGGGAGCGGTGAAGCTGCCGGAAGGGCTGGAAGCGCTGGGTAACCGAGCCTTCAACCGCTGCTCATCTCTGGTGAGTGTGACGGTTCCGGCTTCTGTGAAGAGTATGGGGCACATGGTTTTTGCATACTGCCGCAGCTTGATGCAGGTTCATATGCAGGCGCAGTTGACCGATCTGCCGGAGTGGACCTTTTACGGCGACAGCCGCTTGGCCTGTGTCACATTGCCCTCTTCCATGACAGGAGTGGAAAAGTATGCCTTTTACGGCTGCAGCGGTCTGCAGCTGCTTTACTACGGCGGCAGCGATGAGAATCGGCAGCGGATTGTGGAGAATATCCAGGAGGATATGCCCGATTTTTCGGAACTGAACGTCAGCATGTGGGCGGACACGTCGCCGAATCAATCCGCCGGCGTTTATCTGCCACAGGATGATGGAGCGATCCTGGAAAAATGGGTAATGGAAACCGCTCACGCCACAATCACTGTCACGGTTTCCTACACCCCGGCTCAGGACGGGAGGCGGGCTGCCTATGATATCCGGATGGATGCGGTGTTGGAAAGCGCCGTCGGATGGACAGATGTACAGGAACAGATCAACCGATACTTGGAAAAACGGGCGGCATATGAAAAGGATGGAGCCAAGGTTTCCGTCATTGCCCTTGCGGTGGATTTGAAGGGGGTGCCGGTGCTGGAAGGAAAGGTGCTGGAGGCTTTGGCGGGAAAGGCGGTACACGCCGCCGTCCGCACCCGACAGAATGTGATCTGGAGCGTGGAGGGCGATGATTTGGAGGGGGGAAAATTCCCCGAAGAAGTAAAGCTGAGCGCATTGATCACGAAAAACGACAGCCCCACCAAGGCGCAGCAAAAGGTAATCGGCAGCGCGGCCAGCTATGTTCTGCATTTTGAAGGCAGCATGGATTTTCCCGCAGCCGTCTCCCTCCCGGTGGATGCCGGGGCGGCCCGGCAGTACGCCACCCTGTATCAAAATACCTTCGGCAGGGGCTGGCTGCGCCTACAGGCCGCGGTGATGGACGCCGAGGGCCGTGCGTCCTTCTACCTGAGCGCCCTGGATAATCAAACGGATTATCTTATTGCGGTGAATGTTCAGGGACAGGAAAGCGGCGACGCCGTTATTCCCGAAACCCTGTTCGATGAATACGGCGGGCTGGAAAATCAGGAGAAGCCGGCGTATGTTTTGACCGGCACCCGCTCTTACTGGGGAATCAGTCTGCAGCAGTTTACATGGATCCTGGCAGGGGTGCTGGGCGGATGTGTCATCACGGTGGGATTGGTGATGGGGCTGCTGTACCGGCGTCAGCGCAAGCGCGGCTCACTGTCGCAAGACGGCGAAAAGGAGAAGGAAAAATGATACAGCTGCTGCTTTTTCTGGGCATCGGGACGGCCGTCATGCTGCTTTTAAATTTCTTCCGCCGTAAAAGACTGGACATACCTTTGGGAAAGATCCTGGCGGCCACCCTGCTGCTGACGGCTGCAGGAGTATTGGGAACCCAGCTGCTCTGCTTTGTCGAAACAGGCGTGTGGGGTGGGCAGTCCTATTTCGGCGCGGTTTTCTTTGTGCCGCTGGTCTTTCTGCCCATCGCCTGGCTGCTGCGGGTGCCATACGGTAGAATCATGGATCTGTGCGCCCCGGCGGAATGCGCCATGCTGGCGGTGATGAAAATCAACTGCTGGATTGCCGGCTGCTGCGAGGGGCGGGTGCTGTATTATACCGCTCAGGCTAAGGCGGTGTATTTCCCCAGTCAGTTGGCGGAATGCCTCAATGCCGGGGTTCTGATGGCGGTATTGGTGCTCCTGGAACGAAAAGGTCGGTTTCGCGGGGGGCTGTATCCTCTGTATATGCTGCTTTACGGCGGTACCAGGCTGGTTCTCAACAGCTTCCGCTGGGGGCTTACACCCTTTCTGTGGAAACTTCCCGCTGGGCATTTTTGGGCATTGTGTTCCATGACGCTGGGGACGGCGGCGCTGCTGCTGTGGACCAGCCGCCGCCGGAAGGAGAACCGGATAGAGCCCTCCATCCGGCAGACAGCAGCAATTGATAGTATGGAATAAAGGGGGGATGAAGATGGTTAGCATGATCGCACAAGCGAACAAGATCTTGGTATCGGTGGACCGGCACGGTGCATATGACTTCAGCGGGATTTTTTATACCTCCATGCTGGATCAATGGGAGCCCTTCGCCAGTGCGGCGGAACTGGTGCTGAAGCTGGAGCGGCAGTTCGACATATTCCAGTTTCCGCAGCGTTCCCAGGAATGCCGGAGCTTGCTGTCTGCCGACCTGGAGAAAGAAGATTCCCAAACCGGCGAAGGAATGTTATATCCGTATAGTGCGGAAAAGGAACGAAAACCATACGAGGCGCGTTTCCTGGTTCAGGTGCTTTTCCGGCAAAACGGCAGCTGGCAGGGACGTGTGGAGTGGCTGGATCAGGAAGAACCGCGTGCGGAGGATTTCCGCAGTACCCTGGAGTTGCTGCATATGTTGATGGAGGCCGTGCACAACAGTGTAGAAAAGGAAAAAGCCGATAAGATTTCCTGACAGCCTTGAGGCCTTGGTGTTTTATTATCTGAAGGGATCCGCAATAGTCAGTATTGTATCCCGAACGGCTGCCATCATAAAGGCTTCTGTTCCAATGCCTTTCAAAGCGAAAAAACGGGCAATGCCCGGAAATTCAAGCAGAATAAAAGCTATCCCGGTCAAGCGGCGCTGTTGGCTGCATGACAGAGGATAGCTTTTGTTATATTCCGATTACCCTTTCACCGCACCGCCGGTGACGCCTTCCACATAATATCGCTGCAAAGACATGAACAGGATGGTCACAGGCACTGCCACCAGAACAGCTCCGGCGCAGAACTGGGTGAAGTAGCGGTAGATGTTTTCTCTGCTCAGCATCTGGTACAGCCCTAAGGCCAAGGTATAATTCTGATAGTTGTCTTTCATGATGACGCTGACAAAGATGAAGTCGGTCCAGGGGGCCATAAAAGAGGTCAAAGCCGTGTAAACCACAATCGGTTTGGACAGCGGCAGCGTAATTTTCCAAAAAATTTCGCTTCGGCTGGCTCCGTCTATAGTGGCGGCTTCGTCCAGCGAGCGAGGGATAGTATCGAAAAATCCCTTGGCGATGAAATACGTCATACAGGAGGCGGCGGAATATATCAGTACCAGAGCGGCCAAACTCTGATCCAAGCCAACTAACTTGAGAATATGGTACACCGCGATCATCGTCATAAAGCCGGGGAACATACCCAATATCAATCCCACGTTCATAAAACCCTTTCGGGATTTGAAACGCAGCCGGCTGAAAGCGTAGCTGATCATCAGTACCAGGATGGTGCTGATGATACAGGTTAAAACCGCCACAATCAGGGTGTTGAGAAACCATCGGGGATAGTTGAAGAGAGTGGTATCGGTAAACAGCCGGGTGTAATTATCCAGGGTGTACTCTTTGGGCAGGATATAGCTGGTATAAGCCCCCGGCTCTTTTCGGAAGGAGATAATCACCAGCCAGAGAATAGGAAGTACCCACAGGATAGACAGAATGCTCAAAATCACATAGATAGCGCCGTTTGCCAGCTTGCGGCTGGTCTTGTAGCTTTTCATCAGGAGAACTCCTCCTCTTTCCGCGCCGACGCGGAGGAATTATAGACCACTAGGGATAAGACTGCGCTGATGAGAAAAACCATTATGCCGATGGTTGCGGCCAGCGCGTAGTTCTGATCGTTGACGGTCTGCTTGTATAGCCAGGTGACCAAAAGGTCGGTTTTTCCCGCCTGGTAATAATCCAAGGTCAGCGGCCCGCCGTTTGACAACAGAAAGATCACATTGAAGTTGTTAATGTTCCCCACAAATTGGGTGATCAGATAGGGAGTGGTGACAAAGAGCATATATGGCAGGGTGATGCGGAAGAAGGTTCTTACCGGTCCCGCTCCGTCGATTTTTGCGCTTTCATACAGGTCTTCGGGTATATTGAGCAGAATACCGGAGGTTATCAGCATGGTATAAGGGATGCCGACCCACATGTTGACCGCAATCACCGTAATCCGGGCCAGGGTGGGATCGGACAGAAAGGGGATGGGATCCTGGATGAGTCCAAGCTCCTGAAGCAAAACATTGGCCGCGCCCTGATCCTTGAGCATCTGGGACATCAGCAGCAGACTGACGAACTGAGGGACGGCAATGGTCACAATGAAAATCGTGCGCCAGAATTTTTTGAATTTGATTCCCTTTTTGTTGATCATCAGAGCGAGGATCATTCCCAGAATATAGTTGGTGAAGGTGGCAAATACCGCCCATATCAGGGTCCATCCCAGCAGCTTGCCGAAAGTAAAGGATTTCAGGGGATCCTGCCAAAATATATCCTTGAAATTCTGAAAGCCCACCCAGGTGAAAAGATTGCCTGGGGGCTGATGATTCTTATCGAAGTTGGTGAAGGCGATGAGAATCATGAAGAGGATGGGCAGAATTGTAAAGGCCGTCACCATGGCGCTGGGAACGGTCAGCAGTGTTATCTGAAATTTTTCATTGCGCAGGGAACGCAGCTCATCCAGAAAGGAGGGAAGCCGCTTCCCCTCTTCACGCAGCCTCTGTGCGCGAAAGGAGGCACGGATGCTGGCAAAATACAACACCAAAAAAACACCCGCCAACAGAATGGTGAGCACGCTGAACAACAGAATCAGCATGCTGTTATCGCCCTGAGTATATTCGAAGATCTGGAGCTCCTCGTTCCATTTTTCTCCCACTTCCACAGTTCCCAGGGTGTTGAAATCCTGGAGATAATGCCAACCGAAGAGAAAGAAATACAGGAAAAACAGGATTTCAGCCGCCAGATAGACGAAACCCTTCACAATCTGACCGCGAAACAGGCAGCCGGAACCCATGAAAAAAAAGGACAGGCGGGTTCGCCAATCCCCGTCCCGGAAAGCATGGCCGATATCCCTCAGGAAATCCGCCGTGCGGCGGCCCAGCCGGACGAACCACCGGCCGATGGCTGCAAAAAAGCGGCCGACGGCGCCCGGCAGATTTGTGATGCCTCGTCTAAGCTTGTAAAACAGCCTTTGCAGCCAGTTGAGCTGCATATAATCGATATACTCCATCTGTTTCCCCATCTCCTAAGAGATGCTGCAAAACCAAGATTTTGCAGCATCCCATACATCATTTGCCAACCTGGGCTACCATATCATCCAACTGCTGTTTGACCGATTTGCTGGTGTCCTTGCTCACCAGGGTTTCGGCATAGGCTTTAGCGGGCAGCCAGAAATCATCTGAAATTTCCGCCTGAGACACCGCATATTCGCTCTGCGCGGAAAGAGCCGCCAGCGCCTGGTTGGCTTTGACCGCTTCGCTCTCGGCAACCTTAATATTGGATGGCCCCAGCGCCCGTTCCTTGAACCGGAGCATTTGGTTTTCTTCATTGGTGAGCCATTCGGCCAATTCCATTGCGTCTACGGGGAATTTGGTTTTTTTGTTGATGCCAATCTGCTTATAGCCGGCAAAGCTGCCCATTTGTACCTGTTTGCCGTCCACGGTAAAGGTAGGCAGCTTGGTGGCGGCGTAGTTGTCTCCCAGCTTTTCCATAGCGGAATCGGCTTTCCAGGCGCCGGTAATGCCCGCGATGGCGTTGGTGCCGATGTTGGCGTCGAATACGCTGTCGTCACCGTTGAGGAAAGCGGGATTGGCTACGATCTGCCGCAGGGCCTCACCAACCTTAACGCCGGTTTCATTGTTAAGGTCGCAAATCTGCTTACCGTTTTCATCCCGGCCAATGGTACATCCGGCTCCCACGAAAAAGCCCGCCATATACCATGGCTCCTTCATGTTGATCACTACCTTTTTTCCTGCGGCTTGAGCGGCCTGGAGAATGCCGTCCAAGGATTTCACCTGTTCCTGCGTGATGGCGCTTTTGTCATAATAGAGAAAATATCCGTTGTCCGCGGTCATGGGATAGGCGTACAGCTTATCCCCCGATTTGCAGGCCTCTACGGAACCCTTGGAGTTTTCCGATTCGATCTTCTCGGTATTGCGTGTAATCTGATAAAGGGCGCCGGCCTTGATAAGCTCGTTCATCTGGTCGTTAGGGAAGGAGAATACATCCGCCGCCGCGTCCGGGTCCTCCAGAAACTTGGTCTTGACATCAATTTCGCCCACGACACCGAAGGTGATATCATAGGTTTTGTCAGGATGAGCTTTTTTAAATTCGCTCACCATTCTTTCCAATAGTGCCTGATCCTCCTGCGCTCCCCATACCTTCAGCGTAACCTTGGTGGGGCTGGAGCCGGTTGAACTGCTTTCATCCTTTTTACATCCGGTCAGTCCTGGAACCAGCAAGCCTGCCAGCAGAAGCGCGGCGCACCGTTTCGCCATTTGCATATTATTCAAGTCCTTTCTTTTTTCTTCAGAATGCCTGCCTTTCCTTCACAAAAAGACGAATCTTTCCGTGTCGGTTGGTCTTAGTTTGTCACGTCACCTGCCAAATATCCCGCGCGTATTCCTGAATCGTTCTGTCGCTGGAAAAAATGCCGGCGTTGGCCGTGTTCATCAAACACTTCCGGGTAAAGGCACGCCGATCGGCATAGTCCCGATTGGTGCGCAGCCGGGCATCACAATAGGGCAGAAAATCGTAGAGCAGAAAATAATTGTCCGAGCGATGCCAGGATGCCCCCTCCAACAAGGAGGCGTACAGATCCTGGAACATACCGGTGCCGCCGTCGCTGAAGGTACCGTCAACCAGAGAATCCACTACCCGACGGATCCGCGGCTCCCTTTCCCAAAGAGCGCGAGGATCATAGCTATCCCGCAGACTTTCGATTTCTTCCACCCTGGCGCCGAATATATAATTGTTCTCCTCGCCGGCCTGCTGAACGATTTCCACGTTGGCTCCGTCGTAAGTTCCCAGAGTTACGGCGCCGTTGAGCATAAATTTCATATTGCTGGTTCCGGAGGCTTCCGTTCCCGCAGTGGATATCTGCTGGGAAACGTCGGCGGCGGGGATGATTTTTTCCGCGTAGGAGACGTTATAGTTGTGCACGAATACCACCCGCATCCGGTCCGCTACATCAGGATCGCTGTTAATAAGCCTGCCTACCTCGTGAATATATTTGATAATCCCCTTGGCGCGGAAATAGCCGGGAGCCGCTTTGGCGCCGAACAGATAGAGAGTAGGGGTGAAATCGGTTATCCGCCCATCCTTGAGGCCATAATAGGTATCCAGAATGGAGAAGGCATTGAGAAGCTGCCGTTTGTATTCATGAAGTCGCTTAACCTGTACGTCAAAGAGAAAGCTAGGCGGAACCTGTATCCCCTCGTGCTGCTGAATAAACGTAGCCAGCTGCTCCTTTTTTCTTGTTTTAACTGCGGCAAAGCGATCCAGATAGCTACCGTCGTCCCGGTAATTTTCCAGTCCCTTGAGCCGATTCAAATCGGTGATCCATTCCGGGCCTACCGCTTCGGTAACCAAGGCAGAAAGTTCAGGATTGGCCAGCGCCAGCCAGCGACGCTGGGTGATGCCGTTGGTTTTGTTGTTAAAGCGTTCCGGAAAAAGCGCATACCATTCCGGCAGAGCGTCCCGCTTAAGGATTTCGGTATGAAGCCGAGCAACCCCGTTAGTGGAATGGGTGGCATAAATAGCCAGGCGTGCCATGTGAATGGCGTCACCGTCTACAATGCGGTAAACCTTTTGGGCTTCCCCCTCAATGCCCGCCGCCGTCAGATCCTTTTTCAGAGCCTCATCGATGCGGAGAACATAGGGATACACCTTAGGAAGTACAGAACGAAACAGGCTGGCGTTCCACCGTTCTAGCGCTTCGGGCATGATGGTATGGTTGGTATAGGCGAAGACAGCCTTCGCTGTTTCTAAAGCTTTTTCGAAAGGCATCCCATCTTCCTCGCAAAGGAGACGGACAAGCTCAGGGATGGAAACGGTGGGATGGGTATCGTTAAGCTGGATGGCCACTTTATCGGTCAGGCGGGTCATCTCATTCCCTGTCCGGCGGTATTTTCGCAGGATATCCTGCAGGGAGGCGCTGGAGAAAAAATATTGCTGTTTCAGCCGCAGGCGCTTGCCCGGGTCAGTGTTGTCGTTGGGATAAAGTACGCTGCTGATAGCTTCCGCCTTATCCCGCTCCCGGACGGCGGCAGCGTATTTCTGGCCGTTGAAAAGCTGAAAGTCAAAAGGCTTGATAGCTTCCGCCTGCCAGAGCCGCAGGGTATTCACTGTTTTTCCGCCAAAGCCGATGATCGGCATATCATAAGGCACGGCGTTGACGGTTTCTCCGCGAAAGGATATCTGTACCGTATCCTCCTCCCGGCGAACCGACCAAGGATCGCCAAAGCGGGTCCAATCGTCGGCGCTTTCCTGCTGAAAGCCGTTTTCAAAGGTTTGCTTGAATAACCCGTAACGGTATCGGATGCCGTATCCGTCCAAAGGGATGCCCTGGGTGGCAGCGGAATCCAAAAAACAGGCGGCAAGTCTCCCCAATCCGCCGTTTCCCAGCGCCGCGTCCTCGATTTCTTCAAATATACCGATGTCCACTCCCCGGGCGGCCAACAGGTCTCGAACCTCTTCCAGAATCCCCAGGTTAAGCAAATTAGCGTAAATCATCCGCCCCATCAGAAATTCTGCGGAGAAATAGCCCGCCCGTTTGCCATCCGCCGGCGTTGCGCCGCCGCTGGCCAGTTGATGCATTGCCGCCCGGGACACCGCTTGATACAGCTGCACGGTGGAGGCCGTCTCAATCCGCTGCTGATAATCCTCCTCCAAAATGTGATCGATTTGTTCTTGTAAACTTTTCATACGTGTTCCAGTCCTTTTTCATTATCGTTCGAACAAGGCTGCCAGCGTCCGCAGTCGTTGTGCCAGTTCCGCGGTAAGTTGTCCGGGAAGCAGGCGCCATCGCCAATTCCCTCCCATGGTGGAGGGCTTGTTCATGCGGGTGGAGTTGTCCAACCCAAGCAAATCCTGTGCTTGAAAAATAGCCAGATCCGCTACGCTGGCATAGGCTGCGCGTATCATGGCCTGCGGAATATCCCTGCGCTGCTGTGCGCCAAGGTAGTCCATCAGGAAGCGCAGTTCCGCATCGGTGCAGCGGGCGCAATAGCCGGCGATGGTTTCATTATCATGCGTACCGCCGTATACCGCCTGATTCTGCTGGTAACGGTGCGGCAAATGATCATTATCCGCGCCGTTGTCAAAGGCGAAAAGCAGGACCTTCATTCCCGGATAGCCGCATCTTTCCAATAGCCTTTTGACCGTGGGATGCAGCACGCCCAAATCCTCCGCGAGAATCCGGCTGCTCCCTGCCGCTTCATCCAGTACATCCGTCAGCTTTTTTCCCGGCCCCTTCACCCAGCGGCCTTTTACCGCCGTCTCACAGGAAGCTGGAATAGCATAATACCGGGCGATGCCGATGAAATGATCGATGCGGGTGATATCAAAGCGAGAGGCGTTCATCTCCATCCGACGCCGCCACCACGCGAAGCCGCTTTCCTCCAGCCGTTTCCAGTCATACAGTGGGTTTCCCCATCGCTGCCCGGAGGCAGAAAATAAATCAGGGGGTACGCCCGCCACCCGAACAGGACATCCGGTTTCGTCTAGCTGGAACAGATCGGGATGCGCCCAAACGTCGGCGCTGTCCTGCGCCACATACAAGGGCATGTCTCCGATGAGCCGGATACCTTGGGAGGCCGCATAATGCCGCAGGCTCCGCCACTGACAATAAAACTGATACTGGCAGAATTTCCAAAAATCGATGTCGGCTGCCAGCCGGCTACGCGCAGCGTTCAGCGCCATTTCCCGGCGCTGCCGAAGCGGCTCTTCCCAACGCAGCCACTCCCGCCCATCATTTTCCTCCTTCAAGGCCATGAACAGGGCGTAATCCTCCAACCAGAAATGGTTTTCTCGACAGAAGGAAGCATAGCCCTCCACATCAGGACGGAAGCGGCCATAGGCCCGGCGCAGCAGCGGCAGACGCGTCAGATAGAGCGCCCGATAATCTACGAAAGCCGCATCGACGGGTTCCTCTACGTGCTTAAGTTCGTCCTGCCGCAGCAGACCTTGCTGCTGCAGCAAATCCAGATCAATAAAATAAGGGTTGCCCGCGAAGGCGGAGAAGGACTGATACGGGCTGTCGCCATAACTTGTAGGTCCCAGGGGCAGTACCTGCCAATAGGTCTGCCCGGCCAGCTTGAGATAGTTCACAAAGTCATAGGCATCCGCTCCCAGCGTGCCGATGCCGTAGGGCGACGGCAGGCTGCTGATGGGAAGCAGGATTCCTGCGCCGCGGGTCAATCGTTCCTGCAAATTTAACACCGCCTTTTGTCGTATCCTATTGTTGACGATTTTGGTTTAGGATATGTGAGAAAGCTTAAATTATGTAAAATCGGTGCCGATGAGCCCGATTTCCGCTAGCCTATATGCCTATAGCTACGCAAAAAGGATGAACCCGCACCATGTGCAACGGTGCGGGTTCATCCTTTTGATAACTTTTGTCAAGTCTGTCATGTTTTTCGGAAAAGCGTTCAATCTCTTTGTGTCGGGATCTCCAATATAGGAGGAGCACAAGGGGCTCAAGTCATTTCCCTAGAACATGATACCAGATTCTAATATCTATCTGCCTGATTATGGTTCGCTGTATGGCTTCCTATCGGGTAGCAGAATCCGTCTATGCCATACGGTTTATCCGATAGATCACATAAACCATCTTTGGTAAGCGGCGGTCGGTTCATTGGCCGAGAATCTGGGAGAGCGCATCCAGCAGCTGACTGCACATACAGTGACACAGGTAAGTAACGCCACTGCGGCGGATATTGCCGCCCTCCATACCGATACAAGGAAAACCCGCCAGACGGGCGGATACCACGCCGGCGGAGGAATCTTCCAGCACGATAACGCAGCCATCTTCGCAGGTATATCCTAATCCCACCCTGGCGGTTTCTGCATATAGCCAGGGATGGGGCTTAGGCTCCAGTTCACCCAGAGTACCCACTTAACCTTTGGAGAGGGCAGTTCCAGCGGAGATCACTGCATCATAGAATTCCAGAGGATCTCCCATGTTTAGAGTGCGGAAAGCGGAAAGGATTTCCGGCAGCGCTTTTTCGGTCAAACCGCTGGTTACCAGACCGATCTTCACACCGTGACTTTTCAGCTCCAGCAAAAATTCCTTTAAATAGGGAGCCGGAGTGGAAGCATCCGCTTTCCCGTGACCTTCCATTATTGCCTGCATCTCACGGCGGGTGATGGCGAAGTATCGTTTCCTGGCTTCCTCTATCGACCGGTCCGGATAATATTTGTTTAGGCAGTACTGTACACCAACCAATGATATAGCCAGAGCTGTGGAATATGCTCCGGCGGTTAATACAAGATTTTCTAGCGATTGTTAAGAAACAATGTGAGAATGACAGACGATGGAATCCACCCAAGGAGCGAGGTGGGAAGATGGACAGTGAAATCATGGTGGCGCTGATCGCCTTGCTGGGGACAGCTGGACGGCAAAGCGAGGTGCTGGTATCCTCCAAGCTGACTAACTATCGGCTGCGACAGCTGGAAAACAGGGTGGAGGAGCAGATCAAGGTGATCAATCATCGGATTGGGGATCTGAAAGCCCGTGAAGAGCGGGGACGGCGAAGGATGGGCGAGGGGGAAACGTAGCCTGGGAGAAGCGGAGAGGAAAAAGCGTAAAAAGGGGTTGCTGCAAAATGATTCATTTTGCAGCAACCCTCTGTGAGTTTCCGGTAAGATTTCTATACGGCTCAGGCGTATTCCGCCACCCGGCGGCGGAAATGCAGATAGTTTTCGAAGGATACCTCCTCAGGCACGCCGTGGTCGCAGGTGGGAATATAGCCGCCCCGGCGGTGAAGCGCCGGCAGAATGCCGTCCAGATACCGGTCGATTTCCTCCGGCGTGGTGGCCAGAATCCGCTTGTCGATGCCGCCGGACAGCAGCAGATCCGGCCATTTTTCCCCAGACGCCACAATATCGGAGCCCGCGGCGGCTTCGAAGGGACTCATGAAGTTCATGCCGATGGCCTCGCGGTACATATCGATCACCGGCCAGCAGAAGCCGTCGGTATCCACCTGGATGTTCAGGCGGCGGTTCTTATCCAGCTGCCGGCCGCGGATGTTGTGAATCAGCTGCTGATAGTAGGGGAAGAGGAACTCCTGCATCATGTCGGGGGAAATCAGCGGCCCGTGGTTGTAGCAGATATCCTCTGCCAGGAACACCTCGTCGTAGCTTACTGCCTGCTGGATCTGGGCGGTGACGCTGTCCGCCAGCTCCAGCCAGGTCTGCATGCAGTCATGGATCAGCTCGGGCTCGTCATAGAACAGATAACACAGATCCTCCGGTCCCATCAGGGAGCGCAGATACATGTATCCGCCGATGATCCGCTGGCTGATGACCTTGCCCTGACGGGCGGCCTGCACAGCCGCTTCCACGATTCCGGCCGTCTTCTGAATCCGCTCAGGATTCTTGGGATCCAGCCGCCACTTCACGTCCTCCTGCCAGGTCTTCATATCCTTCACCGGGGTGGAAAGATACTCAGGCATGTAGCCGGAGCGCCGATCCTTGAAAAACAGCACGTGCCGGCCGGCGAAATCCTGCACCACCTCATGGTCGCCCCGGTCCTCAATGACCTTTTCCTCAAAGAAGGGGCTGAACTCCGCCTCGCACCAGCCCAGGTTCCAGATATCGAACTGACCTGGCTCGTCGAAACCGAAAACGCCCCGCAGATAGGCATCGTAGTCCCCTTCCACCTCCGAACAGGATTTGATATGGCCCTCGCTGACCCATCGGTCCAGGGAGTAATAGCCGAACTCCTTCAGCACCAGGGGCGCGCCCGGCTTGCCGTCGTAAAAATCCCGCAGCTTGCGGGTGCCTTCGGCCATCTGCTCCCGGGGGAGCAGGCCGTGAATACCATCCTGCATAATGTCACCTTCCCTTTACATATTAGATACATAATTCAGCCTCATGACAATGTCCTGGCTGTAATCGCCGAATTTTTCTCCGAAAATATTGATGCCGCCCTGATTTTTGGCGTCCTTCTTGATGCCGATGCGGAAGGATATGTACTCCTTGTCGTAGAGATGTAGATCGTCCAGAGTCACATCGGAGGCGGGCACCTCGTCGATATAGCTGCCGGATTCATCCACCTTGAAGTTTTTCAGCAGGCCGTACTGGGTGTACAGATCCGACCACCAGGCGGGGTTGTTTTTCCCCCGCCGGCCGCCGAAATCGCCGGGTGAGACGTAGGTGAGCACCTCCACCCCATTAATCCAGATGGTAATGTCGCTGGGCCAGATGTTGCGGTAGTTGGCCGCCTCAGAGCATAACTCCAGGGAGACCTCGATACTGGAGGCCCGGCCGATCCGCAGGCAGGAGCTGGGGAAACGGTACTCCACATAACCCCGGTTGAACCAAAGCAGCTGAGCGGTGAAGCGGTCGGGATGATAAAAAACCGAGGGGGTATCGTCGGTATCGATGTAGCCCTGTTCATTTACCAGCCCGCAGGTTGGCTCCACCGAACAATCGAAATAGCTGCCCAATGGAGCGGAAATCAGCATGAATTGCTTGTCCGGAATCACCTCATGGGGGGGAACGATCACCAGATCGATCATATCCAGACGCAGGCTGCACACCTTTTTGGCTCCCCGGATGCCGGACTGGTATTCTGACAGGATCAGCCCCGCCGCTTCCAGGGTTTTGACGTGCAGCGCCGCGGAGGAGACGGGAATGTGCAGAATGGTAGCGATCTCGTTGACCGACAGGGTCTCCTCCCGCAGCATCCGCAGGATTTCCATCCGCACCTCGGAAGACAGCGCTTTTCCGAGATTCACCAGTTTTTCCGTTTCCTCCAGCTGAATCGCCGTTTTCCGATTCATAATGTCTCCCTCCGTTATCCCTTTAAGCTGTTACCATCATTTTAGGTTTATCTGGGAGATTTTGTCAAGAGAAACCTTTGGTGAGCGGTCGGCGTTGAGCAGGCCGTTGATCTCCTGCTGCACGTCGGTGAGCTGGGTGTAACAGTAGCCGCTGACAATATCCATGGATTTGATGGCCTCGGTCAGGGAAGCGATCCGTTGGGCACAGGCGTCGCCGTCCTTCACCTTGCCGTTGTAGCCCCAACCGTCCCCGCCTTCAATCGCCACGCCTCCGTATTCGCTGATAATCACCGGCTGGCCCCGATAGCCGTAGCCGGAGGCAAAGGCGTAACGGTAGTTGTTGTGGGAGATCTCGTTGCGAAGAATGGCGCCCAGATCCTTGCCGTAGCGGGCAATCATGCTTTCTCCGGAGCAGTCGTAATCGTGGAGAGTGATGATATCCGACACCGTGTGCTCCCAGCCGTCGTTGACGATGACCGGGCGGTAGAGATCATAGGTTTTGGTGACGGCGTACACCGCTTCGGTGAACTGCTGCTGCCGTTTATCACCGTAGATGTTGGGTACGCCCCAGGACTCGTTCACCGGCACCCAGGCGATGATGCAGGGATGGTTGTAATGCTGCCGGACGGCCGCCGTCCACTCCCGGATAAAGACCTCCGCCACTCCGTCGTCGTACTCATAAGCAGAGGGCATTTCATGCCAGACCAGCAGTCCCAGCACGTCGCACCAGTAGAGCCAGCGCTCGTCCTCCACCTTCTGGTGTTTGCGGGAGCCGTTGAAGCCCATTTCCAGGGTTTTGCGGATATCCACCACCAGCGCTTCCTCACTGGGGGGAGTCAGGTGAGAATCCGGCCAGTAGCCCTGGTCCAGCACCATTTTCAGATACAGCGGGGTGTTGTTGAGGCGGAGCCTGCCGTCCTCGCAGGCGATTTTCCGCAGCCCGAAGTAGGAGTAAACCGTGTCCGTCAGTACCCCGTCGATATAGAGATTCAGAGTCACGTCGTAGAGGTTGGGGCTGGATTGACTCCACACCGCCACCTTCCAGTCCATGGCCGCCGTGCGCAGATCGTAGGTCTGCCGCAGGGTGATACCGTTGACGCTCTGGCGGACCCGGTTGACCCGGGTATCCCCAAAGGAGATGATAGCCTCCAGCTCCGCGCCCTGCTTGCAGTTGTCCAGCTTGAACTCCATCTGAACCCGTTCCTCATCGAACAGGGGGGTGATTTTCACGCTTTCAATCCGGGAGGCGGAGACCTTTTCCAGCCAGACGGATTTCCAGATGCCGGTGGTCTGGACATACCAGCAGCCGAAGTTTTCCGGTTTCCAGCGCTGCTTGCCCCGGGGCTGGGCGGTGGAGAAGCTGTCCTTCACCCGCACCGCCAGGATGTTTTCCCCCTTCCGGGCCGCCTGGGTCAGATCGTAGGAGAACCGGGTGTAGCCGCCGTCGTGCTGACCCAGGAAAACGCCGTTGAGCCACACACCGGTGGAGTAGTCGCTGCCCTCAAAATGGAGGAGGAGGCGCTTGCCCTCCTCCGGCATAAGCTGCAGCCGGCGGCAGTACCACACCACCGGATGGGCGGTTTCGTCGCCGATGCCGCTGGCCGGCGTCTCATAGGAAAAGGGCACCATAATTTTCCGCTGATTCTCAAAGCCGGCGGACCAGCCTTTTTGCAGCCCTGCGTCCTCATCGTCAAAGGCAAATTCCCATTCGCCGTCCAGCAGCTCCCAGTCCGGCCGGACAAACTGCGGACGGGGATAATCCTTGATGTAATGCTTTGTCATGCTATTCACTCTCGTTTCGCTAAGATACGTCAGTTAGCCAGTCCGGTTAGGTCGACGCTTTTAATGAACTGGCGCTGGAAGATCAGATACATCAGCAGCAGGGGCAGGATCACCAGCACACAGGCCGCCAGCTGCACCGGGCTTACCAGCAGCCCCGCGCCGCTTTCCTGCGCCGCCACATATTGATTCAGGTTGTACAGCATCTGGGTCAGGATCTGGTTGCTGCCCTTCAGATAGGCGGAAGGCTCAAAGTAATCGTTCCAATGCCAGATGACGGAGAGAATACCGGCCACCAGCATGGTGCCCTTGAGAAGCGGCAGGATGATCTTCCAGTAAATCCGGAAGGAGCCGCAGCCCTCGATTTTGGCCGCCTCCTCATAGGAGGTTGGCAGGCTGCGCAGCTGCTGGCGGAAGAGGAAGATATACATCGCGCCGTTGAGGCCGAAGCCGAAAAAGGAGGGGACCACAATAGGGGCGAAGCCGCCGATCCAGCCGAATTTGGCGAATTGGATGTACAAGGGCATCATCAGCAGCTGGGGCGGAATAATCATGGAGAGCAGCGCCAGGGCGAACATCACGTTTTTTCCCCGGAACTGGAACCGGGCGAAGCCGTAGGCGATGAAGGTGCAGGAGAGTAAATGTCCCAGGGTGCTGCCCAATACCACGATCAGGTTGTTCTGCAGGGAATGGAGAAAATTCAGATGCCGGAAGGCGTCCACATAGTTCTGAAAATTCACCCGGGTAATCACCCATTGCCGGGTGATGTCCTTGAGCTCGAAATCATATTTTAGGGAATTGATCAGCATTGTCAGAAAGGGGTAGAGGAAGACAAAGACGAATTCGGTCAGCACGGCGTAGATCAGGATTTTCAGCAGGATATGTCCGGCTCGTTTCTTAACCGTGCTGCCGGCGTCCCGGAGCTTTCTGGTGGAAAATGCGGATGTCATCCTGGTGCCTCCTTTCTTTATTTGTCGCTCATATAGAAGGTGAAGCGGCGGAAAACGCCGAAGACCAGGGCCAGCAGCACGCCGATCAGCAGGAAATAGATCCACCCCATGGCGGAGCCGTAGGCTAGCTGGAGATTCTTGAAGCTGCTGTCCGTCACATAGGTCATCACCACGTTTTCCGAGCTGGTGAAATAGGAAACCATGGTGTAGACCACGATAATCAGCATGGTAGGCATAATCATCGGCAGGGTGATTTTCCAGAATTTCTCCCAAGCGGTGGCGCCGTCGCACATGGCCGCCTCATAATAGGTGTCGGGGATGGACTGGAGCGCCCCTAGGAAAAGAATGATCTGGATGCCCGACATCCACAGGCTGTCGGAAATCTGCTCCAGCACCACTTCCACCCCGCCGGCGATGCTGGGGCCCAGCAGCATGGTCATCCGGTCGGACAGGCCGATTTCCCCGATATCGATGGTGTTGGCGACGGTGCCGGTGGTTTCCATGCTGGGGCTTTGGGGCGAAAAGGCCAGGGTGGCGCTGTTGCCCTGCAGGGTCTGCAGCACCACGCCGGTACCAATGATCACCGGCAGCAGGAAGAGGGCCCGGTACAGCCCCCGCAACCGCAGCTTCTGGTTAAGCAGAATGGCGATGAACAGGGAGAACACCACCACAATGGGGGTTTTGATAATGGAATCCCCCAGGGAGGTCAGCAGCGCGGGCACATACTCCACGTCCTCCAGAAACGCCTTCTGGAAGTTGGCGAAGCCGTTGAACACCAGGGTGAAGTTCTGCACATTCGTCACACGGGAAAAGGCCAGCTGAATGGAGGAAATCAGCGGGTACAAAAAGAACAGACAAAAACCGATGACCCAGGGAAAGGTGAAAATATAGCCCTTGAGGTTTTCCTTCTGGGTCATGCTCAGGCGGGATTTCCGCATACGGCTGCCTCCCTTCATCGGATAATCATATAGTTCATGGCGTCCACCGTCACGCCGTCCACCGCAGCCGGTTCCTCCCCGTAGTTGAGAAGCAGCCTGCCGCCGCCCTGATAGCGGACCCGTACCACCTGGTTGTCCAGGCGTTCATGGGATTCGATGGGGCGGGAGGCCAACTCGCCCAAAGCGGAGAATTCGGCGGCCACCCGGACGATTTCCTCCTTCCAATCCTCAAAGCGGGAAGAGAAAATGGTGTCGCAGGCGGTATCCTTCAGCAGCTCGGTGTTGGCCCAGGTCAGATCATACACAGGGGTGTAGCCGTATTCCAGCGCCTTCATCTTCTCGTATTGCTTGTCGTAGAATTTGTTGAAGGATTTACCCGTGTACAGCAGATAGCCATGGACCACCATCTGGTAAAATGGCACCGATTCATCGGTGAAAATATAGCCGGTGGCGTCGTCCGGCGCCTTGGTGATCCAGTCCACCTGGCCGAAGGCGAAGGCGCCCGCCTCCTCGGCGGCGGCAAAGCCCAGATCCTCCCGGCTTTTGCCCATCATCTCGGTCCAGGTTTCCGCCGTGCTCCGGCGGGTTTCGGGATGCTTTGTATTGTAATCGTAGTAAAGGAAATGGCCCATGTGTTCAAAGGTGATGCCCTGCACCCCATAGTTGAGGCGGCGGGGGAAGATCTTCTCCAGCAGATATTGCATCGCCCTGGCGGCGTTGAGCAGATACACGTCCCCCCATTTGGAGGTGATGAGCATGCTGTTGTTGTTCACCGCATACTGGCTTTCCTTAAAAAGGCTGCTGCCTTTGTTGGATATCACGTAGTTTTCCTGCAGGAAGAGAGGGATGCCGGCTTCCGTGGCATAGGCCGCCAGCTTTTTCAGTCCCTTCTCTCCGCCCAGCTGAGAGGCGGGGCGCCCGTCGGATACCTTCCAGGGGGTATATCCGTCCTTGGTCCAGCCCTGGAGATTGAGCAGCAGTTCGGACGCGCCCTGCTCCTGGAAATACTGCAACATCTCCTCCGCCTGCTGGAAGGTGGTCATGGCCTGAAGCTTATCGGTGAGCAGCTGCTGCTTACGCACCCCCATAATCATGTTCAGGGCCACCGCGGGCTGCTGTCCCACCAGTTCGCTTTTGCTCAGCATACCTCCGTCCAGCAGATATTTCCGGTACCGGGCGGCCATGCCGCTGTAATCCGCTTTATCGCCGGAGAGGAACAGATAGGTCACCGCGTAGGATTCCTGAAACCGTTCCAGCTCGTATTTGGAACCCCGGCTCTGGCCGTTTGCATAGGCAGTGGCGGTGCGGCGGCAGCGCATCCGGGCGCCGATCCGGTGGACGTTGACATCCAGGCCGCTGGGATAAAACTCCACCGCCGCGTGCTGAGCGCCGTCGGAGATCACCGCCAGAAAGGCGGCGTTCCCTTTCTTCACGCCGAACACCGGCATCAGCACCCGTTCGGTGCCGTCGGAACCGCTGGAAAGAACACCGTAAATATCAGGGGTATCCTCGCTGTACAGATCCTTTTGGAAGAAGTGCTGGTAAGCGGGATGATCCTCCTTGGCGTAGGTGATGGCGCCGCTGCCGTCGGGATAGAGGACATAGCCGCTGTCCCCGTCCCCCAAAGCGCCGAAATTGGGCAGCACCGACAGGTTGGTTACCGCGCCGTATTTGATGGCGCCAAGCTGCTGGCTCAGCAGCTTGGTCTGGGTGAACTTGGCGTCCACGTCCTTGAGCATCTTGGCATAGGTGGCCTTGGTTTCCCCGCTGAGGGAGCTGTCCCGGGCGATGGCGTTGAAAACGCCCTCCACCCCCACGCCGCCTTTGAAGATGGTCTGGGTGTTCTGCATCAGGGTGGTTGCAAGAGAAATTTCATATTCGATATCCACCACGGTGGTGATGGACTCGATCTGCTTGACGTATTCGTCGAAGGAGGCCCGGTATTTGGCGATGCTGGAGCGATGGCCGGACAGCGCCCCGTCCCCCTGCATCTGATCGATGGTGCCGTAAATGTAGTCGATGTTGGAGCGGATGGTGGTCATGCTTTTTTCCAGTCGCTCCTCCAGGCCCACTCCTTCCCGAATGCCGTCCTCCGGCACCGCGGCGGTGAGACCGTTGTCGTCCAGGGTGAGGAGCAGGTCGATTTCCAACGCCATGGAGGCGGCCGTGTAGGTGAGCTTCACCCCGTTCTTCACCTTTTCCGCCGTCACGGTGAGATCCATATCCTTGATGGATTTCCGTTCGCTTTTATCGCTGCGGGAGTTAAGAAGGGTATATTCCACCGTCAGCGGCGCGGTGAGGAGCAGGCGCTGGCTTTCAGTCAGGGAATCCAGATCCAGGGTGGAGGACTGCACGGCGGAGTACCACACATGTCCCTCCGCTGTGGCCACCGCGATATCTCCTGTGCCGGGGTGGTAATACAGGCGCAGGCCATTGCTGTCCGCGGCCAGGGTGTAGGCGGGATCCACCGCCGCTTCCGCCCCGTTTTCAGCGGCGGCGGTGAGGGGAATGCCGGCCAGCAGCAGGAAAAGGCTGACAACCAGGCACAGGGCCCGCTGACGAATGGGTTGTTTTCTCATTTTCTCACCTCATAATCCGCCTGCCGCCATGCGGTATTCGTTAATGACCTCCGTGATAAAGGAGATCAACTTGTCTCCCAGAATATACAGCAGGAAGAGCACCGCCCACACAAAAAGGATGGCGAAGATTCCCATCAGGGCGATGAAGATGGTCTGGGCCAGGGAATAGGAATTCATATGCATGACGCTGTAAAGGATCAGCAGGATGCACCAGCCCAGCACAAGGGTCTGCATGGCCTGAAACAGGCCCTGCTCCTCCAGGGTCATGATGTTGCTGAGCAGAGCGATGGGCAGGGTCAGCAGAATGTAGGGCACCATGGAATAGGCCACGGCGGTCAGGGTTTCCCGAAAGGTGGTTTCCCCGTCCCGGATGGTGGTGACCAAGTACAGTCCCACCGTAAAGGAAAGCAGGGGCAGCATCAGACTGAGCAGCTCATTAGCCAGGTTGGCGTCCTCTGGCGTGGAAGCCGCCAAGGGATAATGGGTGATATAAATCCGCGCCACATGAACCGCCATGCACAAAACCAGCAGCAGGATGGGTACCAGAATCGAGGTGCGGGCGCGGCGACGCTTAATCAGGGTAAAGGCGTGCTGCGGTTCATAAATCATCAGCAGCGCCAGCTTACAGTAGTACGCCATTGCCATTCCCCCTTTTACATGGTGTGCAGCAGCTTTTGGCTGATGCGTTTGCCTGCCCTGAGCAGGAAGAAGCCGCCGATCAGCAGGGCCAGGACGCCCAGGACAATCCAGCCGAACTGGGTGCGGAAAATCTCGTGGCGCATGCCGGAAAAGGCTTCGCTGTAGCCCTGGCGGTAATCCGCCAGCCGGTATTGCTCCAGGGCTTCCTCATACTGTTCTTGCCGCAAATAGGCTTTGCCCAATCCAATCCGGGCCACGGCGTAGTTGCGGTCCACCGACAGGACCTCCTGCCAGGGGCCGATGGATTCCTCATATTTTCCCTCATGATACAGGGCCAGCCCCTTATGGACCTTTTGGATAAAGGCGGTGGGCTGCAGGACGGTGACGGCGCCGGTTCCGGCGTCCAGCACATAGAGGTTGCCCTCCTCGTCCTCGCACAGGCTGCTGGCGGACATGAACACCCCCGCCCAGTTGCCCGCGCCGCCGAAGTTGCAGAGGTTCACCCCGTCGCTGTCGTATTGGAACAGCTCGCCGGTGTCGCTTTCCAGCAGGGTGACGATGCCGGTGGCGCTGACCGATACGTCGGCGATGTTGGAATACTCGCTGCCGTAGCCGAAAACGCCCTGGAAGGGGAAGATGTTTTCCCCCACCGAGAGGAACTTTTTCAGCTGGGCCTGGAGCACCCGGCCGGTGGTGACGTAAAGGGCCCCTTCCTCATCCATGACGAAGTTGGTGTGCACCGGCGGCTTTTTCTGATCCAGCTGTTCCTTCTGCTCCGCGGAGGCGAAGAATTTCACCAGGGAATCCACCCAGGTGGTTTCCACCTTGGTGGGCGCCACATAGCCCTTCAGCTCTCCCAGCGCGTCCATCACGATAAAGCCGTGGTAGTCCTCATAGTTGATGATGTAAAACTGGCCGATGTTGTCGATGCACAGCTTCATGGGTTTGAAATCGTAAATCTCATCGTACAGCTCGGATTCCGGCTTACCGAAAGATTCCACAAAAGCGCCGTCCGGCGCCAGATGTACGATCAGGGAGTTGTTGGTATCCGCCACAAAGATGTCCCCGTCCTCATCGGCGTACACGCCGTTGGGAGAATTGAAGGGAATCTCTCCGCCAGTGTAGACCCCTTTGACCTGGAAGGCGGTGTCCGTCACCACGATGCGGTTGTTGCCGGTGTCCGCGATATACAGCAGGCCGTCCCGGTAGAAGATATCCTGGGGATTGGAAAGGGAACCGGCTTCCTTGCCAAAATACACCGTCGATCCTCCGGGAACATAGGAGACGGGGATGGGGCCCCAGCCCCCCTCCTGATCCTTGACCCAGTGGTTTTCCACCGTGGCCGCCGAGACGCCGGCGGTCGGAACCAGAAGGAGCAGGCAGGCCAGAATCATTGCCACACATTTTTTCATGCCTGTGTTTCTCCTCCTTTTTCAGCCTTTGATGCCGGCGAACACCATGGTCTTCATCACCTGGGCCTGCATCAGCAGATAAACCAGTATGGTGGGCAGGGTGATGAGCAGGGAGGCAGCGGCCGCCGCCCCCGCCCGGGCCAGGCCGCCGGTGGTGATAGTGCTCAGAGCATAGGGCAGGGTTTTCATGGCCTGGTCGGTGATATAGATGGCGGAACCGCCGGAATTGTTCCAGTTGGCGATAAAGGCGAACACCGTCACCGTCGCCAGAGCGGGCTTGACCGTGGGGATAATCAGGGAAACCAGAATGCGGTATTCCGAAGCGCCGTCCAGCCGGGCGCTTTCCAGCAGTACCTCCGGAATCTGAGAGATGAACTGCCGGAGCAGGAAGAAATACATGGGGGTCGCCAGGGAGGGGATAATCAGCGCCCAGTAGGTATCCAGCATCCCGGATTTCGCCACCACCATGTAAATGGGGATCTGCGCCGCCGGCGGCGAAAACATCAGGGCGTACACCACCATGGTGCCGAACAGGCGGCTGCCCCGCATCCGTACCTTCTCAATGGCGTAGGCGCCCATCAGGCAGACGGCCAGGGTCAGCACCACGGTGACCACCGTGGTGAACAGGCTGTTGAACAGATAACGGGTGAAGGGCACCGTCTGGCTGTCCAGGGTTTCAAACAAATCGGAGAAGTTGGTTAAAACCGGGCGTTTGACAAAGAAGCGGGGCGGGAAAAGGAGCAGTTCTTCAATGGGCTTGAAGGCCGTCACCACCATGTAAATCAGGGGCAGAGCGGTCACCAACGCCAGAGCGATCATCAGCACATACACCGTCACCCAGCCTGGGGTGATCTTCTTCAGTCCGCGGCGGAGCTGTTTGGCAATAGCCGGCAATGCAGTTCACCTCTAATCGGTTGAGAGTACTTTCATGAAAAATCTTCCCAGCAGGAAGTTGAGCATAAACAGCACGAAGGCGATGGCGGAGGCGTAGCCCAGCTCAAAGCGAATAAAGCCGTAATCGTACATGTGGGCCACGATGGTGTGGGCGCTGTAATCGGGGCTGGGGAAGCCCGCCACTGACACCGTGATGTCGTACACGTTGAGGGAGTTGACAATCGCCATGATGGCGTTGAAGAGCAGGTAGGGCTTCATCTGAGGCAGCACCACATAGAAAAGGTCCTGAAACCGGTTTTTGATGCCGTCGATGGCTCCCGCCTCGTTGAGCTCGGGATTGAGGTTGGACAGGCCCGCCAGATTGGTGAGGAAGCCGGAGCCCATGCTCATCCACACCGAGATGAGGATAATGAGGGGCATGATGTACTGGGGATCCTTGGTCCAGAGGATGGGGCTTTTGATGAGATCCATTTTCAGCAGAATGGTGTTCACCAGGCCGTAGCGGTCGGAGGAGAAAAGATACAGCCAGATGACCGATATGGCTAAGCTGCTGACGATGGAGGGAGCGTAAAAGGCCAGGGAAAAGGCGTTGCGGCATTTCAGCTGGTTGATCACCCAGGCGAAAAAGAAAGAGGAGAGGAAGCCCACCGGCCCCGCCACCACGGCGAAGCCCAAGGTGTTGCGCAGCGCCTTGATGAACAGATCGTCATTGGTGAACAGCTCCACATAGTTTTTCAGCCCGGCGAACCGCATGGGCTGCACGATGTTGTAGTGGGTGAAGCTGAGAACCAATCCCCAGATCACCGGGATCAGCACGAAAAGCAGGAAGAGCAGCGCGAAGGGAAGCAGCATGGTGTAGCCTTCCACCTCTCGGCGGCTCAGCCTTTTATGGACATTTTTTTCCTGGCGGCTCAGTTTGTTGTTTACGGCTGTCGCCATCCTCAGTCGCCTCCTATTCCATACTCATCCTGTTTGCGTTTCAGTTCCCGCTGGATTTCCTTCACCGCTTCCTCCAGCGCAACCCGAGGTTCCTGACCGTTCATCACCGCCCGGGTCCAGGCGTTGTTCAGCTGACGGCCGGTGATATAGCCGCCCAGCACGTTGCGGGGGTTGCGCATATCCAGCATGGCCTCTTCAAAAACGGCCAGATCGTCCTTATCCCAGGGCAGATTGCGGAAGGCCTCTGTGTTGGCGGTGAACCAGCGGGCCTGCAGGCCCACGGCGGCTTCGATATCCTCGCCGTATCGCTGCTGTACGTCTGCGCTCATATACCACTGGAGGAATTCCCAGGCCGCGTCGTTGCTTTCCTCACCCTTGTCGAACATGATGCAGGAGGTCAGGGCGCCGATGGCTTGGCGGTTGATGCTGCCGTCCGCCTGGCGGGTGCCGGGAATCCGGGCAATTTCCCACTTGCCGTAAAGCTCCGGCGCGGCCACTTTCAGGGTCAGATATTCGTTAAGCCCGCCCACGAACAGGGGCACGTCCCCCACCCGGAAGTGGTTGAAGGTGTTGATCTCTCGGGGCAGATTGTACTGGGTGTAGCTGCGCACCCACTGATAGAAAGCGGCGTAGGCTGCCTCGTTGTCCAGCAGACTGTTCAGGCCGGCGTCGTCATACAGCTCGCCGCCGTGCTGATACAAATAGGTATAAAACGCGCAGTATTGATATTGGGCCGTCACGCTGGTGGTGATGGGGATGTAGAAGTTGTAGTTGTTCTGCTTTAGGGAGGGCAGCACCCGGGAATATAGGCTGTCCCAATCCTCCGGCACCTCTAACTTCAGCTCGTCGAAAATATCGGTGCGCACCATCATAAACTGGAAGTCCATGGTTTCCGGCAGGGCATAGAGCCCGCCGTTGTAGAGGAAGGGCTCCAGGGCGCCGGATACGAAATTCTCCGCCAGCTCTGCATAGCCGGGCATTTGGCTGAGATCCACCACGCTTTCCCGGATGGCGAGTTCCACCGGGGTGCTGGAATCGCTGCCGATTGCCAGGTTGGGGGAGTTGCCGGTGACGATGGAGAGCAGCAGCGGGCTGACCCCGCCGATGGCGCCGACAGAGCCGGAGGGCAGGATGTTCACCCGCACCCGAATGCCCGTGCGGGGGGTGAATTCCTCGTCCGCCATCTGCTGGAGCAGTTCGCCCCATTCCCGGCCCCGGGCGATCCACAGGGAAATCTCTTCTGCGGCGGCATTTTCCGCGTCGCCGCCCAGGTGATTGTAATCCTTGACAAAAGAGGCGATAAAATTCATAAAGGTGGCTTTGGCCCGTTGAAAGAAGCTGCTTTTCACCGGCTTCACTTCGCTGCCGGGCGCCGCCAGTTCCAGAAAATCCAAAGTTAGGGGCGTTGCCAGTATTTCCGTGTACCAGGTGGAGAGGTTGGTCTGCATCACCGTCAGGGAGCCTTCGCTGCCGCTGCTGACGGGGATGGTGTCCGGATGGCGGATGTAGCTGTCCAGCTCGTCCGCCGCGCTGAGAAGGTTGGAAATAAGGATAGCTTGTTTGCCGCTGATCTCCCGCAGGCGCTCCGCCTGCTGCTGCAGCTCATCCCGCAGATTTTCCAGGGTGGGGATCAGCCAGGGGATCTTTTTCTCCAGCTCATATTCAAAGTTGGGGTCGGGGGAAGAGCCGACGATGGTTAGAATATCCCGGAGAAGATTGGACAGGTCCCGGCCGCATGTCTTCAGGCTGTTCTGCACGTCCCGCAGCGCACCGCTGACCACCCGCAAGGTGATCTCCTGTTCTCCTTCCTCCAGATAGATCCGGTAAGCCCCGTCGCTGCCGCTTAAGGCAGCGGTCTGCCAGCCCCGGCCGTAGGAGAAGGGCAGTTCGTTGGCCTCCCGGAAGGGCGCTTCGCCGTTCACCAGCAGCTGCCGGTAGATTACCAGGCCGTTGCCGGTGGTCTGCAGAAATCGGGCGTTGATCTGATAATAGCCGGTTTGGGGTACCTGAACCTTCCAGGTCAGGTATTGACCGCCGTTCTGCCACCGGTCGCCGCCGATGGCGTTGAGGCGGATTTGGGAATATGCAAAGGGATAACTGGCGGGGTCGGAATCGCTCTGCCGCCGGATGGTCCGGTCGGAGCGGTAGGCGGCCTTTTCTGCGTCCAGGTACAGGGTTTCCCCCGTATAATCCGGGGCGTTGTGCCGGGCGAGATACTCTTCATAGGTGGGCAGGACGGCGGGGGCTTCCACATATAAAGCACCCACCGCCATATTGCCGGATACATGCTTCAGGGTGACGGTGTGTTCTCCCGCGGTGAGATAAAACTGCATGGGTTCGGAATAAAAAGCGTTGGTGTCCTGGAAATACTGCTTGCTCCACTGGCATACCTGCTGCAGCTGAGGGGAGCGCTCGTCGCCGTTGTAGTCGAAGAAGGTGTCGCCGGATTCCTCCCACTTGCGGTCGAAGGGGATGTTCTCGCTGTCCACGCAGACAGACTGGCCGTCCAGCAGCAGTCCCCGCTGAATGGCCGCCACGTCGCCGGATAGGGTGAGATAATCCAGCGCCAGGACATAAAGCCCCGTCTTTTCAACCCGGATGGTGGTTTGGATGGATTCCTGGCCCTCCTCCCAGCGGTAAGCGAGGCCGTTGTAGCCTTCCAGCCCTTCCGTGGGCTCCAGTCCTTCCCAGGCGCCGCTGATCTGACTGCCGGACCCCGGCGCGTAGCCCGCCTGGGCGTATTTCTCCAGCAGCTGCCAGTATTCCGGTAGATCGGCGGCGGTCTCCTCTTGGGAGCCGCCGCCGACATCGTACTTGTCCTTCATGGGCTGGCCGGGGGCTGCCGCGGCGGACATGCCGGCCAGCAGCAGGAGGCACAGCATGACCGCCAGGCCTTTCTTGGACGCGCTTTTCAGTTTTTCCAGATGAACTTGGCCGGTCATGCGGCGCACCTCCTGAAAATACTCATGTTTGTTTTAGCTTTCCGGGGGAACCAGCGCCAGCTTATCCTCCGTGTAGGTCCAGCCGTCGGCCAGTTTCTGGTCGAGCCATTCCTTATGGAGTTTTTCGCCCAGCGCCTGGATCTTGGCGCAGTGGTCGGTGATGGTGACCTGGCCCTGATAAATCTGGGTTTCCGCTGCCCAAATGGTGGGATGGAACTGGCCCTCGATCACGTCGGACCACAGGAACATATCCGCCTTCTCATACATTTCGTCCCGCTGCTCCCACAGTGACAAGACGCTTTCGCTGGACACCAGGGGCTTGAACTTCTCGTTCACCTGCTCCCGCAGAGCCTTGTTGGACTGATACTGGGGGATATAGCCGTTGGGGTTGGCGTTGAACTGGGACTCGTTGAAGATATCACCGATGCCCTTGGTTACCAGCCAGCGGATGAACAGCCAGCCGCCGTTGGGATTGGCCGCGTCCTTCGGGATGCCGTATTGCTGGGAGCTGTATACGCAGATTTTGGGATCCCCTTCGTAATCGTCCGCCACCGGCCAGGGAGCCAGGCCGATTTCCAGGTTTTCATCGATGAACTGGCTGATCTGCTTGAGGTTGACGTAGAACAGGCCGGCGTGACCCGCCTTGGGATCCCAGTAGGGATCGTCCGCTTCCACCGAAAGCTTATTGTTGTAGAAGCTGGGAACCAGCTTGGAGAATTCAAAGGATTTGCGGATTTCCGGGGTGTCGAACTCCACGGTGTAGCCGTCGCGGCCGGTGACGTAGCGGCCCATGGCGGAGGAAAGGGCCCAATAACCGATGTTGCCCTTATAGCCGATCTGAGTGGCCTCGCCGTTGCTGTTGTACTTGGTTAACGCCTTGCAGTAAGCTTCGAACTCCGAATAGGTTCTGGGCGGTTTTTCGGGATCCAGCCCGGCTTCCCGGAACAGCTTTTTGTTCCAGCCCAGGGCGCAGAGCTCCAGATCCTCGCAGACGAAATAGGTCTTGCCGCCGAAGGTGTTGCCCGCCAGCGCCATGGTGTTGATGTCTTCCCGGCGGTAGTTGGGATCATTGTCCAGATAGTAATCCAGCGCCTGGTACAGGCCGGTGTAGTAGGCGTCCGCCGGGCGGGGGGCCACCAGTATGGCGTCGGGGACTCCCTGACCCGCCTGGATCGCCTGAATCAGCTGCACATGATCCGACGTGGCGGCGGTCATATAATCCAGGGTATAGTCGGGATAATCTGCCAGAAAGCCGTCGTAGTAGGGCTTGAATTCTTCCGAGTCGCCCTTCATCCATACCACGATTTTTTTGCTGGTGGGCTGCATCTCATCGGGGATCTGCAGTTCGCGCGGGGTGCTGGTATCGCCGGAGGACGCTGTGCCGGAAGAGGGGGTGGAGGAGGCGGAATCCGACGGTTTGCAGCCGGCCGCCAGAGTAGCGGTCATCAGGGCCGCCATAAGAAGCGCCAAAGATCGTTTGAATCTCATGTTCGCGTGCCATCCTTTCCTGGTTTTACCTGTCAATTAAGCTGAGAGCTTTCGGTAACACGATTATATCGTTTTTTTCACGGCGATGCGTCTGAAATACTGACCCTTTTCCTCTCCTTTCTGTCAAAAATACTGACTTCCTCCGGTCAGGGATTCTGCGGTGGACTCTGCTGCTCCGGCTTCTGGTTGAGGGCTTTGCGGTATTCCCGGGGGGAAAGGCCGTAGTGCTGCCGGAATACCTTGCTGAAATGAAATTGACTGGAGAAGCCCAGCTCCTCGGCGATGCTCCCCACCGGCTTGTGGGTGGCCGCCAGCTGGGCGGCGGCGTTTTCCATACGCAGGCGGTTGTATACCCGGATGGGGCTGCTGCCGATATACCGGTAAAACAGATTGCGCAGGGTGCGTTCGTTGACATGCATCTGGTCGGCCAGCTCCCGGACCGTCAGGTCCTTGATGTGCCGCTTCATATAATCCAGGGCCTGATCCAGAAACAGGCTCTGCTCCTGCCGGTCGCCACCGCAGCAGGCCGTGTGCCATAGATGGATCACGGCGGTGAATAGAGCGGAGGCGCAGTCCCAGTGCCCGGCCAGCATGTGCTCCAGGCAGTCGTCGCACAGAGGGAGACGGTATTCTGCTTCCAACAGCGTATATGTGCACTGCACCTCCAGGGGCAGGTGCTCCGCGTCGAATTCAAACCAGTAAAAGCTCCAATCCGTTTCCGCCGTCCGGTAGCCCCGCATATCATCCGCCCTTACCAGGAACAGCTCTCCCGCCTGGACGCTGTGCTGTCCGTCACGCAGAAACAGGAGTCCCCGGCCGCGTATGGTTAACACAGCGATGTATTCCACCGAGTTGCGGTACCATCTGGCGACGTGATAATCCGCGTCCGCCTCCACCTTATACAGCACCTTGAGCATCTGCGCTTCCGGGTAATGGAGGGGACCGCCGATGCAGAACGCTTCCTTGGTCAAAGCCAGTCCTTCTTTCCTAAAAAAATATGAACTTGCCGATATCTCTATTTATTGCCCGTCTGCTCCCGTTTATAATGGAGATATAATACAACAAGGAGCGATGAAAACCGATGAAATTGTTCAAGATTTTCACGACCCTCCTGGCGGCATGTGCGTTGCTGGCGGTGGGAATCGTCCCTTCTTCGGCGGCGGGTGAAAAGACCTTCACCCAGGGCTTGTGGCGGGGGCAGGATCCCCGGGCATCTTTCGATGCCAAGTCCGGCTACTATTATTATGTGGAGGACACCGCCGGCGGCATGGTGATGTTCCGTTCCAAATCCCTGGTGGACCGGGGCGATGTGAACGACCGGCGGGTGATGCCCCGGGGCTTTCCGCTGTGCGCACCGGTCTATATCGAAAAGATGAACGGCGTCACCTATAACAAGTGGTATGCCTTCGGCACTTCCGCCTGGGAGTGCGACGGCGATCCCTTCACCGGGAACTGGAAACAGCTGGGCAGCTTCGGTCTGGCCGGCTGGACGCTGGACCACTACGCCTTCCAGGTGGAGAGCGGCGAGCACGCGGGGGAATGGTATTTCCTTTGGGCGGCGGGAGAGGATAAAAGCCTCACCAACAGCTTTTCCGCAGAAAATATACATATTTCCAAAATGCTCAGTCCCTCCAAGCTGGCGTCCACCAAAGGCGACCTCACCGACGTGATTCTCCGCTGTGCCAAGAACAGCGGCTGGACCGGCTGGGACGTGGAAGCGCCGTCGGTGGTGCAAAAGAACGGCACCATCACCATGATCTATTCCGCCACCGACTGCAAAACCGTCCAGTATGGGCTGGGGCTATGCGTCTTCACCGGCGGGGATATCACCAAGCAGGAAAACTGGAAAGATCTCAGTATGCTGGTGCCCGCCTTCTCCAACACCATTTACGGGGAATACGGCACTCCCTACGGCACCGGCGTGGCCGCCCCCATCCCCTCCGCCGATGGAACGGAGATGTGGTTTTATTACAACGCCAAGCTCTATTATACCGTCCCCAACGGAATTAATAAGGATAAGGAAGCTTGGACCCGGATCATCAACCTGAAAAAAATCGAGTGGGAAACCATTGAGATCGACGGCAAAACCTATACCATTCCCGACCTGGGCACGCCGCCAAAAATGGGCGAAGAAACCCCCATGCCCTCCGGCGATCCCGGCCACCCTCAGCGGGGCTATTATTTCTTTGAGGCGGAGCACGCCGTGCCCTTCGGCCGGATCGACAACGCCACCGTCCAGAACCAGTCCGGCGACGACGGAGAACCCTACAACCTGATGTTTGAAGCGGTCAGAAACAAGGATATGTCCCTGAATGGCAGCATGAAACACTTCGATTGGTTTGCCGAGGGGGATGGGAAATCCGGTCTCCATTTCCGCAACGTCCCCAAAGCCAAAAGCATGGTGATCCGGGCGGGAACCAACGATCCCAATGGCGGCTTCGATATTCTCGTCAATGGCGTACAGAAGGCTAGCGTCAAATTCAAGCAGAACCTGAAGCCGGACGGCTCGCTGGATTCCAGCTATATCTTCAACGATTACCGGGTCACGGTGGATATTCCCGCCGGCGCCACCGTCACGCTGCAGTACACCAAAGGAAAATACGACGATGCGGCGGTGGATTTCGTGGTGTTTGAGGATACGGTACAGTATTCCACCGACAACGGCGATACCCCGGCGCCCACCGATCCGGTGACTCCGCCGGTGGATTCCGATCCCTCCTCCGGCGGCAGCGCCCCTGCCTCTCAGCCTGAGAATCCCTCCTCTGGAGAGGGTTCCGATCCGGAGGTTTCCGGCGGCTCATCTCTCCCGGATGGTTCCGATGCTTCCCGGACCTCCGCGTCGGAAAGCGGCGCTTCCTCCGGTCAGCAGGCGGGTAATCCCACCGCCGGACAGAATCCCCCCTCCTCAGGCGGCTGGGTGATCGGGCTGATCATCGCCCTGGCCGTGCTGGCGGCGGGAGGCGGAGGCTTCGCCCTCTGGTACTTCAAGCTGCGCAAAAAGGCGTAATGCCCAGGAGACGGTGCAAGGCTTCGGTTTTGTGCCGTCTCCTTTTCAGGAGACCAACCAATCAGAAGCAAAGCGGAGGATGGCAGGATGGGTACAAATATGTTTACACAGGGGCTGTGGAAGGGCGAGGATCCCCGCTGTTCCTATGACCCCCGGAGAAGGGTTTATTATTATGTGGAGAACACGCCGGGAGGCTGCTGGCTCTACCGCAGCTCCTCCCTGGTGCGTCTCGGAGAGCGCAGGCGGATGCCGGCCGGTTTCCCGCTGCATGCGCCGGTTTTCGTGGATTATATGAACGGCGCTTCCTATCATCACTGGTATGCTTTCGGCAGTAATACCTGGATGTGCACGGGGGAGGATCCCTTCACGGATGAATGGGTGTGTGTCGGCTCCCTCGGCATCACCAGCTGGGGGATTGACCACCATGTGTTCCAGGTACAGCAGCCGGACGGGCGAGGGGATTGGTATCTGCTTTGGGCCGGAAACGGCCGCAAAGGGGATTTCGGCTGGGGGCCGGAGAGTGTGTACATCTCCCGCCTGCTCTCTCCCGCTCAGCTGGCCCATCCCGACGCTCTGGAGGAGAACTGCGTGGTTCATTACCGGCCCCATGTCGCCCATCCCCAGCCCTATCCGGTGCCCTCCGATGCGCCGGGCAGCTGGAAGGACGTGGTGGCGGAGGCTCCCTTTGTGGTACAGAAAAACGGCACCGTCACCATCCTTTATTCCGGTGATGGAGCGCAGACCGTGCACTATGCCATGGGCCTCTGCTTTTACGCCGGGGAAGGGGATATGGAAGCGGGGGCAAATTGGATCGATTACAATGCCTCCGTCAAAGCGGATCCAGAGTTTTCCTTTGATCTGGAGAGGGGCGTGTACGGCCCGGGGGTGGCGGCGGTGGTTGCCTCTCCCGACGGCCGGGAGGATTGGATGTATTACCATACCAAAATGTTCCCCACCTGGAATCTCCAGGGCGGCAGCGAGGAAATCCAGGACAGCAAGGAAATGTGGGCCCGCCGCATTCAGCTGCAGAAAATCGGCTGGCAGGAGTACCGGCACAGCAACGGCCGGGTTTACACCCTGCCCGCCCTGGGCAGCCCGCTGCCGGACGGTGCGGCGGTGCCGCTTCCCGCTGGCGAGAGTCTGCCGGGTGGGCTGCCGTGGAAGCTGGAGGCGGAGCATATGCTGCCCTTCGGCAACATCATGGGCGAGGCGGCCCAGGGGGTCACCGGCAACAGCGGCGGCATCAATCTGGTGCGGGAAATCTGCTCCCATGCCTCCTATGGCGGCTACTGCCGTTGGTTCGATGTGCTGGCGGACGGCGCGGAGGAGGGGTGCTCCGGCCTGTATTTCCACAACGTTCCCGCCGCCCGGCGGCTGACGCTGGCGGCAGGCAGCCCCTATACGGGAGCGGGCTTCGAGCTGTGGATCAACGGACAACACGCCGGGGATATCGCCGTGCCGGAAACCGGCGGCTTTGACCGGTTTACACCCTGCTCGCTGGAGGTGTCCATCCCGGAGATGGCTACCATCGCCCTGGTGTACCGCCGGGGGAAAAATCAGGAGGCGGGCGTGGACTATCTGCTGCTGGAATAGGAAGAAATAAACAAATACGCGAATAAGATGACAAAGGGGTTCGCTGCAAAATGAAGCATTTTGCAGCGAACCCCTCAAAAACCACTGGAGACGCCGTCGGAAGTTCATGCGAAGCATGGCTCCCGGCGGCCTTCTTTTTGCGTCTTTCAGGCGGAAAACCGCATTTTATCCTTGGGATGAACCCCTGTGTAATGAGCCTCAGGCGGTGCATAAGGCCATATTGCGCGCCTCGTTGGGGGTGATGCCGGTGTGCTTTTTGAACAGCTGGGAGAAGTATTGCCGCCCGTTGATCCCCACATTCTCCGCGATCTCCACAATGGGCAGACAAGTGGTGGTTAGCTGCCGCTTGGCCTCTTCGATCCGGCACTGGGTCACATATTCCATCATGGTGATGCCGCATTCCTTTTTGAAAATCCGCTGGAGATAGGCGGGATGAAGATGCAGATGACCGGCGATGTCCTCCACCAGCAGCTTTTCGGTGAAGTGCTGCCGGATGTACAGGCAGGCGTCGGAAATATAGCGGGATTGAACGTCCGCCCGCAGCGGGGTGGACGTCCGGGAGACAATGGAGAGCATCAGCACCACCACCGTCAGATTCCCCGCGAACCGATCCTCCGAGGATTCCGCGATCATATCAAACAGCTTGGTGAGGGAGGGGTCCGCCGTCACGGAAAGCGCCGGTTCCTGCCGGCTAAGGAACAGCCGGAACTGCTCGTTTTCCGCCGCCATATCCCCCAGCCCGGGGCAGGCGCTGTTTTCCTTCACCACGGCCAGCTCCAGCCGCTGCAGCTGAGCGCCCGCGGTTCCGGCGATCAGCCGGCAGCCGGCGTTGGCAAAAAGAATGGCGTCCTTTTTCAGGTGTTCCCCGCAGCCCTCCGCGATGATCCGGCACTCTCCCTTGAACAGCCGGTAAAATCCGGCGGGCAGCGGCACGGTGTAGCTGGCGGAGGGGCGCAGATTCATCAAACCGCACGCCTGGATAGCAAGACGATAGTTATCCGTGAAAAAGCGGCTGTCGTATAATCCGTTCATCCTGTTATCCTCCTGGTATAAGTTAAATAATTATGTACTTATTACGATTTAATTATAGCAATAAATAAGCGAAAAATCAATAGTTTATAGCATAATATCTAAATATTTCCTAACTTTTATTTGGGATAAAGGAGATAACGTGCTTTGTATTACATAATTAATGTAATAAATTATTCAATCGAAGCGGCGCTTCTGCACAAAAGCACCGTCCGCATCGAGTTGCTCGATGCGGACGGTGCGTCATTGGGTTAACCGGTTATATTTGTTGTGGCGGGGAAGATAATGCTTGGAAAGGCGCGGAGGACTCAGCGAGCCTTTCTTTTGCGGGAAATCAGCAGAGCGGATCCGGCGCCTGCAGCTACTGCAAACACCGCTACACTCACGGCGTCGCCGGAGGAGGGGGAGGTGGGCTAGGAATCGCCGCCATTGTTGTCGCCGCTGCTGGGGATATC